>SDBV01001877.1_pt1 | contig 31533 bp, 49 predicted proteins | sample 2277081 | NCBI WGS metagenome assembly SDBV01 (sample SAMN10402039, study PRJNA504765) | marine sediment metagenome | isolation source: marine sediment core GS10_PC15, 223 cmbsf | place: Arctic Ocean: Southern Knipovich Ridge | collected 2010 | reverse complement strand
GTACGTCAACGAGAATGCGGGCCCGGGTGCGGTGTCGCCCCCCAGGATATTCGCCGGCGTGTTCCCCAGCTTCACCATCCAGCCCGATGGCGCCGCTGGGGCCACGTGGGAAGGGAACAAGCCCTACCGGCCGCTCCTCGCCACCCTGCGCGAGATAGCCGATGCCACCCAGGTGGACTTTGACATCGTCGCCACGGCGCCGGCCACGTTCCAGTTCCAGGCCCAGGCCGAGCCGTTGGGCCGTGACCTCACCACCACGGGGCTCGATCCCGTCACGGGGCTGAATGCTGCCGGCAACCCGCCCCTAGTGTTCTCGCTGGACTACGACAACATGGGGCAGCCCAACTATGCGCTGCACAGGATACAGGAGATCACGGCCGCCATCGTGTTGGGCCAGGGCGCCGAAGGCAATCGGGTCTTGGTCGAACGCACGTCGCCCGATGCGGCCGACTCCCCATGGAACAGGACCGAGGCGATCAAGAATGCAAACCAGGACGAGAACGCGGCGGCGCTGAACGCCCGGGGCGACGCATTCCTCCAGGAGCTCCAGGCCCGAGAGACCTTCAGCTTCGACGCCCTCCAGGTGCCCAGCACCCGCTATGGCCGGGACTACTTCATGGGCGACAAGGTGACGGCCCGATACCAGACCATCGAGAGGAACTTCCAGATCAAGGGCGTGACCGTCAGGGTGCAGGAAGGGGTGGAGGAGATCGCCATCGAGGTGAGCATTGTCAAGTAGAGCAGGCGAGGCGATGACGAATCTGCGGGACCGTCTCAGGGATGTGGAGGCGGACGAGCGGTCCGAGGTGACGAATGCAGTCCCGGCCGTCACGGTGGCGAACCTGCCCACCATCGGGCAGGCCGGCCGGATGCGCTTTGCCACCGATGGGCGCAAGGTGGGCGAGGGCCCCGGGGCCGGTACTGGCGTGATAGTGTATGATGATGGGGGTGCATCCTGGCGCCGCCCCTCCGACGATACCGCGGTACTCACGTAGGAAGGGAGTCGCACATTGACGAGTCATTTTGACCCGATGGAACACCGTATAAGGCAGGCTCAGATTGCCGTTGTGGAGGACTGGGACAACGCCACGGTCGACCAGCGGATTTACGCCTTGGCCGGATGGCTGGCAGACCGATTAGGCAACGGGACCACCAAGCGCAATCGAGCCAAGACCATCGTGGTCAACCTGGGGTTCCCCGCCTTCGGGGGCGCCGGCGCCTACGCCATGGTGCTCCAGGTGCTTCAGGTGGTAGGGACCTAAGCAGAAGGAGGAACATGAGGATTCACATATCGGCGTGGATATTGGTCGGGGCGGTCGTGACAGCCGTTGCGGTGGCCGTCCTGGCATCACAGGGCTGGATTGATGTGAAGGTATTCAAGGAAGTGTTCAACCTGCTCACCGAATAAAAATCCTCTCCTGGCGGCTGTTACTCCACCAGGAGAGGGACAAGGTGGTACTCCATGCCGAGAGTACCGCCTTCATTATACAGTAGCGTCACTGGGTTGCGGTAGGGGGTGCGGACTCTTCCCGACTGCACCACCCTGTCTTGTAGCCTCCTCCTGGTTGGCCTTGAGGCCGTGCGTGGATTTCGGCTATCTTGCCCAGCTGGGGGTTCTCCCGATCGAAGACGGAGTAAAGACCCGCTTCGGGCAACTGGAGCACGGCCCTTATGGTCTCACCAGCTGGGATCGCCACGTCCGCCACGGTGTCGCCCCGAGGTCCCACAACGGTGAACGTGTGGGCCTCACCCAGGCCGATCAGATGGGTCTCGTTGGTCTCCATCAGGGTGTTGCGCTGTCGCTCCGATGTGGTGCCCACCAGGTCTATCAAGATGGGCGTCTGGGTAAACAGCCCGAGGCGCTGACTCCGAAAGAGGAACCGGCACGGATTCGCACCACCCCGGTACTGGATGATCAAGGCCGCCGGCTCCTCCTCGGCTACCGGCTCCAACTCGCTCGCCGGTGCCGGCGCAGCGGTCGCTGTTGCGGCCGCCAGGGTCTGTACTGATGGGTCCTGCTGTACCTGTGCCCCCTCGGTCAGGGCCGCGTATATCAACACGGACGCAATGACCAGGAGGACGATCATGAGTCTATTCATTTACTGTTCCTTCCTGTGGTGCGGTTCGTTGGCCATAAATAACCATGTTCGGATTCCCCTGCTTATTCTCTGCCAGACGGGCTGCCAACTGCTCAAGATACCGCTTCCGTTCAGGGCTCCGACCAGTCGATGCAGCTATGGACCGCAGCCCTGTGCAAATCCACCGTAGTGCCTCCTCATCGAGGGTGTAGCGACTCATTGCTCACCTCCAAGCCATTGAAGCCCCAAATAGCCATTTGGAGAATCCGTGGTCCCGCATGAGGTGGTGGCCCAGGAGCTCGGCGTTCTCCCTTCTGTCGCCACAGATGGAGCAGATCATCACGACCTCCCCGCTGCGGTGGCGCAGTCCAGACACTCCCGATCGGGGCGCCTGAACGGCAGCGTCACCATCCTGAAGTGGTCCGCCCCCTTGGGGATCGCGTGTCCGCACTTCCAGCAGCGATAGTCACGGCGTCCCTTGACCATCTTGCCTGGCACTATCCGGCTGGGGGCCCTGGCTCCGAGTCCCATCATGGGCCTCGCTTCTCACGGAAGACTTTGTTGAAGTCGTCCTCCAGCCACGTCATGACTGCACCGCCTTCTCGTAGCCCGCGGCCGTCGCACGGTCGAGGGTATCGTGGGCACGTTCCATCATCCTAAGATGCTCGGGAGGGGCATTGCCTTCAACGTCCATTTCATATCGGTGCATCGCGTCCACTAAGGCCGCGGCATCCGTCACCAGGGCCGTGATCAGCCCGTCCCGCTCCTGGAGGAAACCCTGCCACAGGTTCCCCGCGATGTCCTGGGCCAGCACCTGTTGCGTGTCAAGATTCATGATCAGTATGGGGTGCGCCCTCAAGAACGTTTCGATCTGGTTCAGCACGGTGGCGTGGAACTCCTCATAGCTCCCGGGCTCCGGCTTGGTATCGGTCTCCTGATTACGCTCCATGGTTATCCTCCCGATCCACCAGGGCCCTGATGAGATCGCCGGCCCAGGGGAAGTCTGCCGGCCGGATGTCGAAGTGCTTGGCCAGATACTGATCCGTTAGGATACCAGCCGGTTGGAGAAGGTACGCCTTCCCACTCCCATATACGACCAGCCATCCCTCTTCAACGAAGCCCATGGTTCCCATCAACATGGGCGACGTCCACGGGATCGCCACGGCAGTGTAGCGGGTCCCGTTGCCAGGCTCCCACTCCCCGACTCGATAGTTCGCTTCATGGTAAATCGTCAGTTCCATCTCTCTATTCCTCCTTGTCTTCGTCTTCTTCAGCCAGGCGCTTATGGTCGCCTCGCCTCCTTCGCTATTGCGGCGTCTCGCTTCTCCACCTGGGTGATCGGCACGGCCATCACCCTCTCGATTGCCGAGTCGAGGAACGTGTGCACCCGCGTGACCTCCCGCCGGAGTCCAGCTGCCGGCCGGTTCCCGGGTCCCTCCAGGATGTGCTGGAGCTGCTCGATCTTTGCCCGGCTCTCCTTCAGAGCCCGCAGCGCAGAGCTGCGGTGGGAGAGCAACCTCATCTCACTACTCATGTGCCTCCTTGTCTCTTCTCTCGATCTCTTGGTGGGTCCACCAGATATGAACATGATGGCCATTTCCACATACATGGCACGTCACCTCTTCCCGCCAGTAACCTCGGACGACCGTACAGAAGCTGCTAGTCTCCTCGTACGATTCTCCCCAAGACCGAACAGGTGTAGGGACAGCCAGATAAGCGACTGGTGCTTGGGCAGAGTGATCCCGTGATCCCTCGCTGAATCGTTCCATCATGGCGTCGATCCTTCCTTGTCATCTCGTTGCCAGAGTAGATACGCCAGGTTGAATCGGGCCGAGACGAGGAAGTTCTCCACCTCGGGCCACTTCAACTGGTGTGCTGATGCCTTTTCCATGAAGGCCACGTCTCCCCGGTAGGGTCCGTGGTAGTCATCGAAGGCCCTCCCCAGGGCGGCCATAACGCCATTCAGGCTCTCGTGCATGGCCTCCAGCCGGTACGGTATGGACCGGCGCTGGCGGAAGCGCCCGGGCTGCGCCCCTCCCCGCTTCATGCCGCCGTGGTTCGACCCCCCGCACATGCACTGGCACACGGGTTCCTGGGCCAACCAGCAGGCCGAGTTGCAGGTTCCTCGGGTGGTCATGATCAGGCCTTGAACCGCGGGCTTGTATAGCCGTGCTGTTCCCAATATGCCCAATAATCCAGCAGCGGGATACCAGCAGCCCGGGCCTCTCGAATCTCCGCCAGGGTGAATCCTGCTAACATGACATCGCCGAAGTCCTTTATCGCCCTGGCAGCCCGCTCAAATGACTGATTGAGCCGGTCGAGTGTGCCGAGTCGGTCGAGCGCGTTGAACCTGACGACCATCCTCCTGATAACGAGTCGAATGTGTTGTAGCATGTCGCTCCCTCCTTGTCTTATTCCCACCGGCCCCTACATGCGGTTGATGTAGAGGTCGGTCAGCAGCCTGGCCACGGTCGGGACCGCAGCCATCAACAGTAGCGTGCCGAAGAACCAAAATAGCTCGTTCATCTTTACCTCCAAGTCACCCTGTATAGCGCTCCGTGTTGACTTCGTAGTCACTCACCAACCCCTTGGCCTGGTCCTCATCCAGCAGGTCGCCGACCCGGTACTCTCCATCCTTCCCGTGGACCGTGACGTCCCCCTTGATGGATACCAGGCGATACCTGGTGGCGGGATTTCCTCCCTCGCTCCCCTCCGCTGTCTCGAAGGGTCCCTGCAATCTGACTACTATCTTGGCCATGTTCGTGTCCTCCTTGTCGTTCCTATCTAAAGTGTACCTGGGCGTCTCTCGTTCAGGAATGACTCAATGGTCCTGTTGGGTCTGGGCCGTTTCAAGTTCAACCTTGCAGCTCCCGCACCTGGCCTTGTACTGGCCCCAGGCGTGGGTCTCGTGGCCACACTCCAGGTGAACATAGTCGGCAGAGAATATGTCAGTGCCCCTGTGGATGCGGTATGAGATTTTCCGCAACGGCCCCCTGTCCTTCATGCTCATGCCATCGGTGCCACCGACTCGGTTGCCTGTGTGTGCCCTCTTGCTAATCCATCCCATGTCGTACCTCCTTACGCGTAGACCAGCTCGCCAAACATGGCGGCTTGAACGATGTCATCAGCGACGTCGGTGTCGATGTCTCCGGCATCATTACCTCGATCGGCCTCTGACAGCAGGGACCGCAACTTGGGGCTGACCAGGAACCCTGCACTGAGCATCACCCTGATCCCGTGGGCCATTGTGTCTTCGTTCACCAACTGCCATTGGGCGGGGGGTTCGTCTTCGTCTGCTCTGGCTCGGACCTCGATGGAGGCGTAGGGGTGGAGACCGTTCAGGGCGAACTCACCGTCGTCTGTTCCCCACTTGTAATTGCGTGTCTCGGCCCAATAGTCGATCCCTCCCTCGACCGCTGCGCTAACGATGTCCGTCAGGAACTCTTTCCTCTCGTCGCTTCGTACTGTCATGGCGCCGTCCTCCTTGTCTGTCCTTCACTACCAGGATACTACAAATGGCTATTTGAGTCAAGCGGTAATTTAGTGGTGTTGACACGGTACTTTAGTCATGATATAGTCATGATATGGCGACGCAAGTGAAGGATTGGACACCAGGGGAAATCGGCAGGCTTCGACGCCGTCTTCGCCTCACCCAGACGGAATTCGGAGAGAAGTGTGGGGTGCATTACGTCACGGTGGCGAGGTGGGAGAAGGGAGACTGGAAGCCGGGGCTCTCGAAGCTGAGGCATCTGGACGCCCTGGAGCACGGGTTAGAACACCCAGCGGAGGGGTCAAACCAGTGAGTGCTAGACAGAGCGCGGAATCCCAAAGGGCCCATCAGGTTGTAGCCCACGCGGTTCGCAAAGGTGACTTGGTGAGGCCGGAATATTGTTCAAGGTGCCCGGCGGGTCCATATCCCGATGGACGACTCCGTGGTATCTACGCCCACCACGAAGACTACTCAAAGCCCTTAGATGTGATATGGCTCTGTGGGCCATGCCACAAGGCTCGCCATCAGGTGATGGCCCGGGAGGTTCAATATGCCTGAGTCAATACCACTGTTGATTAGACGGGGAATCCAGACGAGTCGTAGGGTATGGGGCGCCAGCTCCGACCTGGCCCTGGGGAAGCAGCACATCTCGATCAAGGCCATCATGAACAAGACGGGCATATCGAGCACGTCGGTCGTGTCCTACCACCTGGAGAAGCTGGTGGGCGCGGGCTACATGACTCGGGGGCCCGAATACCTTGGGGGCACCTGGAGGGTCGTGATCCCTCTCGGCACGATGTAGCCCATTCGGATTCGCAAGACAAGGAGGCCATGCCATGGTGGAGAATGCGGGGATTATCCCCGAGGTGATCGTTGTCGACGCTACTGTTGCCGGCGTCGGTATGTTCAAGGGCACGATGAGGATCAACCTCACGATCCCATCTTTCGGGAGCGACTTCCCAACCAACTGTAGCGACTTCCCCGACGGGATGGACGCGGCCATCAAGGTCAACGAGTCCCACAGGTTGGAGCTGCGCCGCCAGAACCGTGTGCCAGGTAAGGGGGACGGGTCCAAGCCGTTCAACTACTACTGGGGCATCAACGGGCGTTCAGAGGAACCCGTCACGGTGTTCTCCCAGGTGCCCAACCAGACCTCCGGCTCCAGCAACGGTCTGCGCGACGACCCTACTGGAATCTCTATCGAACGCCAGGTGGCGTACAAGGGCGCCATCGAGCTGGCCGTGGCCAGGATACAGGCCGGCGCCACGAACATCACGATGGAGAGCATCCTTGGCGACACGGAGATGGCCGCCGCCACGATCCACGGTGGTCCTGTGGTGCGGGAAGAGCCTGAGTCCCCCGAGGATGAGCACCCCGACTTGGCCCAGCAGGACGCATTCGACAACCTGAATGGAGGCCCCCCGGTGGAGCCCGAGATCGGCAACCTGGGCGACTTCCTAAACAAGGCGATGGAGAAGGGACACGGCGCATCGAGCGTGGTGTTGAAGAAGCTCGGGGTCAAGAACGCCGCTGGAATCCTGGAAAACTACGAGAACTTTGACGCCGCCTGGAAGGAATTGGTGAAGCCGTGACGCCACAGAAGGAAGCCCGCGGGGTCGACACGGCACCAGAGAGTGAGTATCCCGACCGGGGGTGCATCTCGTGGCCCTCCTGTCTCTCCTGCATCTTCGACCCCTGTATCAACACGACCGACAAGGAACCCACCAGGTTGGAGCGGGAGCGGGCCACCACCAGGAGGGAGATCGTCCACCACTACCACGACGATATGTTGCAGAAGGACATAGCGGTCACGCTGGGGATCGACCTCGGTGTGGTGGAGCGCGGGATAGCGAAGTATAAAGCCGACATCGAGAGAGCGAACAGGAAAGCCCTGGAGCTACGAGGCCTTCCCATATTGGAGGTGATACATGACGTTACATCTCTATGAACTCAGCCCGGCCATCAAGCAGCTGCTGGACCTGATGGAGGAGGAGGGTAAGGGGGGAACGGACTGGACCGCCTCCCTGGACGAGCTGGAGGGACTGTTCACCGACAAGGCCGTCGGGCTGGCCAAGCTGGTCAACACCTGGGAGGCGGAAGTCACTGCCTACGAAAACGAAATGAAAAGACTCGGCGCCCACCGTACCGCTGCACAGAATAAGATCGCCTGGGCAAAGCAATATCTCAAGGGCAACATGCAGGACGCCGGTATAGACCACGTGAAGGGCGACGTGGTGGACATCAAGCTCCAGAACACCGCCCCTGGCGTGATAGTGGAGGACGAGTCCCTGGTCCCTATGGCGTACAAATCCGGCACCGTGAGCCTGCCCTGGAGCGAGATCGAGAAGAAGGAGCTCGCGGACGTGGCCGAGATGTCGATCAGCAAGAAGGGCATCCTGGACGACTTCGCCGAGAGCGGCATCGCGGTCCCAGGGGCCCGAGTCGAGAAGAGCCAGTACGTCAGGATTCGATAGCGATGTGCAAGGCAGATGACCGAGGATGTAGGGGCCACGAGTGCGACCACTGCCGTACCTGCCAGACTGGGCGGTGCTGCCGCCGCGACATGGCGGACGTCCCGGCGAGGAAGGAACCGGCTCGCATCGGAAGATAGACTCACAAAACAGGAAGGAGCTGCGTGAAGATCATCAGGAACGAGACCAGGAAGTTGCCCGTGAGGTTGAACGACCAGGAGGTGCTGGAGCAGAGCATGGAGCTGGCCCACACGATCCAGGAGATTGCAGATGAGACCGACAGCCAGGCCGGGATCAAGGCGATCATGAAGGCCAAGCTGATGGAGCTCGATGCGAAGCAGAGCCGCCTAGCCTCCGTGGTGGCGACCAGGACGGACTATCGGGACGTTGAGGTCGAGGTCGTGCTGACGGACGACGCCATGGCGCAGGAGACCCGCAAGGACTCGGGCGAGATCATTATCACCAGGCCCCTTCGAGAGGATGAGAAGCAGCTTCAGCTGGAATCTACGTGAGCACCACTGCCAGGGAGTGGGCGTGGAAGCAAGACATCCCACTTGCGACCAAGGCGGTCCTCCTGAGGCTCGCTGAACGGGCCGGCGAGGAGAACCTGTGCTGGCCAGGGGTCAAGGGGCTGGCGAATAGTTGTCGTCTCTCGATCTCGATGGTCCGGAGCCACCTGAGATTCCTCCGCAACGTGGGGCTCATTTCCACCACCAGGAGGACGCGCCAAGACGGCAGCCAGACGTCTAACCTCTACAGGCTGCATGTCGACGTATCGATAGGGGGGCTCCAGCCCATAGACACCCCCCTATCAATGGATGCACAGGGGGGGTATCTGTCAGCAAACACCCATGAATCTCCATCTGAATCTCCAATGAAACCCAGAGAGATACAGGGGGACTTTGAGGGATACTTACAGGCATGTGAATTGTGGAGCGCAGTACAGGAGAGCCTCAGGGCAAAGGTTCCTCGACCGACATTTCGCACCTGGTTCGCCGACATAGAGGCGGTGGGCTTCCTGGGGAGTAGCTTGGTCTTGAAGGGATCGGCTGCGATTGTAGGGCACGTGGAGAAGAGGCTTATCGGGCTGGTGGAAGAGACAGCTGGCTGCCACGTGGAATTACGCACAGCTGGCGTCACGGAATAATGCACACAATGGAGGTATGGATATGGAGTTCTTCATCGCATGGACCATCCTCACGGCGGCCATGATGGTCCTGTTCAACGAGGAGGATAAACGCAATGGGTGGTAACACTAGCATCGAATGGACTGACAAGACCTGGAATCCCGTCACTGGCTGCACTAAGGTTAGTCCTGGCTGCGACCATTGTTATGCTGAGAGAATGACCAATCGCTTCAAGCGCCAGGACTTTTCTGATATTATCTTTCACCCCGATCGTATCCATGAACCCTGGGGATGGAAGAAGCCGAGTCGTATTTTCGTGTGTTCCATGAGTGATCTCTTCCATCCGAAGGTTCCGTTTCTATTCATCCTTCGGTTGTTTGTCATTATGGCGGGTGCTCCCCAGCACACGTTCCAGATCCTCACGAAACGCCCCGGCCGCATGGCCCATTTTGCCAACGTGTTGCTGCCTAAGTATTCACAGGGCACGATCACGTGGCCAGATAACGTCTGGGCCGGCACCAGCGTGGAGTCGGCCAAGTATCTGCCGCGGCTGGATGTCCTGGCCAAGGTGCCGGCTAAGGTGCGGTTCGTCTCTGCGGAACCGTTGTTGGGGCCCTTGCCCACCTTAGACCGCTACCTCATTAACCCACATAGCACAGACTGGGTAGATGGTCAGGGACATGGGGCTGTGCTCCAATGGGTCATCGTGGGTGGCGAGTCAGGGCCCGGGGCCAGGCCGATGCGCCCGGATTGGGCATCGTCGATCCGGGATCAGTGCCAAGAGGCGGGCGTTCCGTTCTTCTTCAAGCAATGGGGGGAATGGGTGCCGTTCACCCAATGGCCCCGCACTGACTTCAAGCCTATAGGGGTACAGGACGCTAATCAACGGCTCCACTTGTGGGGCGACGATGGTGATGATGGCTCAGATTTCTCAATGAGGATCGGCGCCAAGGCCGCCGGCGCCCTGCTGGACGGGCGCGAGTGGAAGGAGTTCCCCAATGGATAGACGCTTTTATGAGAAGACAACGCTAACCCAGATGCAGGGATTGAAGGTACGCTCCCTGAGGGAACTCGCCAATGGGCTCGGGAGCGTTCCGAAGGGCACAGTGTTCGAGATCATGGGCAAGCACAACGGCCTGGATCTGAGAAGCGATCCATGTGGTGAATGCGGTCTTCGTCTGCACATCAATAGGGTTTCATACCGAGACGTTGACATAGTATTAGCCATGGACATGGTCGATGCGGAAGGGGCTCCCTGACCCAGGATGGTCACCAGCGAGGCCTGGCGCAATCCCAAGACCTGGGGACCCCGAGGGAAGGGGTGCAGGTGGTGCCACGAAAGCCCCCCTGCCGCACACGGGATATGTCGGTTATGCTGGGTGAGGTGTTTCCACCACGACGGGCTGGCAACCAACCTGTGGTTGTGGGGCCGATACGGTGCCGGCGCTGGTCCTCGATCCGTTCTCTGGCTCCGGCACGACCTGCCTTGTGGCGCAGAAGCTGGGCCGTAGAGGCCTGGGGGTTGAGCCATCGGAACCCTACCTGGCGTTGAGCGAGGCTAGGATAGGTGCAATGCCGCTCCCCATGGTGATGGCATGACGGCACCCAGCCTGGCCATCATCGCGCAGATGGACGAAGCGGTGCTGCGTGCCCTCTCGGAGCATGACTTCAACGTGGCGATCGTGTCGTTCGCAGGCCACGAGGGCTGGAAGGTTCACTACGAGAGACGGAGTGGCCACGTGGGCCGAGATGGAAAATGGCGAGGTTCAGGCCCGAAGGGGAAGCCCGATCTGACGCTCGCCCGAGCGGGGGTCGTGCTGTTGCCCGAGCTCAAGACCGAGAAGGGCACCCCATCGCCGGAGCAGTTGGAGTGGCTGGAGGCCCTGGGCCCCTATGGGCGCCTGTGGAGACCACGGGACGCCGGGGCGATTATGAAGGAGTTGAGAGCATGAATCAGCAGCAGCAAGACCCTGACCCTCTATCCGTGATGTGTTCTCACTGCGAGGCAATGGCGGATATGCCGTGTGTTAGAGCCTTTGGTGCCCATAAAGGGCAGCCCCTTCGATACGGAGGCAAGCCAGATTTTCACCAGACACGACTTGATTTTACGTGGCGAAAGGAAAGGCAGAGATGATGAGACTGGCGACCGTGGTGAAGCAGTACCTGTGGGCGGAGAAGTTGTCTAACAAGGAGTTCGCAGACCAACTGGGCATCTCGGCCTCCTCGATGGGCCGGTTCCTCAACGGGACGAAGTCGCTCGACGGGCCCCATCTGGCCACCCTGGTGAGATGGCTCCTGGAGACAGATTGAATCAGCTCAGGATGACGGAAATCTCCCAGGGACCCGAGGGTCCCGGCGACATCGCCCGGGCCGCGTACTTCTCCGACGACATGGTGTACAGGTATGGCCTGATGCGACGCTGGGGCCCGGGCCCCATGGTGTTGTTCATCCTGCTGAACCCCAGCACGGCCAACGCCATCCTGAACGACCCCACGGTCCGGCGCTGCATAGCGTTCGCCAAGGCGTGGGGCTATGGAGGCCTCTACATCGTGAACCTATTTGCCCTTCGGAGCACCGATCCCCGGGAGCTGCGCCGGGCCCGTGACCCCATCGGGGCGCAGAACGATGACGCCCTGTCGAGCTATGCGGAGTTCAGCGAGCTCCACGTGGCGGCCTGGGGCGTCCATGGGGCCCTGAAGGAACGGGGCCGAGCCGTCCGGGACACGCTGGGGGTCCTGGGGTATCAGCTGCACCACCTGGGCCTGACCCAGGGCGGCCATCCCCGACACCCGCTCTATCTGCCCAAGTCGACCGAGCTGGAGGTGTGGGCGTGACGGTTAGATTCTCAGGCGAAACTCCATGGGAGACAATTGTAAATCATTGCGGGCTCGATATAGAGGACGAGTCACAGTTCCATCGTTTTGTTCATGAACAGGGCTATAACGAACCCCGCAATCTTCCACTGGAGACGCTGGAAGAGCTGTATAGGGAGTACCAGGAATCGTGACGGTCTACGTCGACGAGATGAAGCGGCCCCTGGGGAACATGTTAATGTGCCACATGGTTGCCGACACTCCGGGGGAACTCCGCACCATGGCGGCGAAGATCGGTCTCCGGGGCGGGTGGATACAGTTCCCCTGGACGCCGAAGGAGCACTTCGATATCTCGTATGGCAAGCGCACCCTGGCGGTCAAGAGGGGGGCAGTCGAGATCACCATGATGGAGCTGGCCGAGTTCATGAGGAAACGACGGGAGGAGGCGTTGCCATGACGGCGCCCCGGACCAGGCTGAAGGAGTGGGATGACCCCATTCTGGGCCGAGTGCGGTGGTGCAACATCTGCCTTGAAGAGTGGCCGGCGGACAGGGAGTTCTTCTACTCGACCGGCCTGGGAGGGCGGAGGCTGCACAGCCGGTGCCGAGCCTGCTATGGGGAATGGCGCCAGGGGCGCCGGCGTGAGGAACGAGAGGCGAGGCGATCAGCCCTCGTGGCCACGGCTTGAGGACAGGGGTGAAGTGTTACACTGATCACGACGGTACAGGGAGGCAACCATGATGAGGGACCATTTGGCCGAATTGGCAGGAATAGTCACCGGCACGCTCCTGGCGGCGCTCGTGGCCGTGCTGGTCCTCAGGGGCATTCTGGAGGTGATATGAGCCAGGTAACGAGCAAGACACCCGACGAGATCATGGCCTGGTTGGCCGGTCTTGTGTGCCAGGTCTGTGGTGGCCAGGGGGGCGCCCAGGTGGCCGTGGCGGCCCCCGATGGGGAGCAGCTGGGGAGCGAGCTAGAAGGCTGCACCGCCTGTGGCACCACCGGCCGGCTGCTCTGGCGGCTGGTGAGGCCGTGTACTGGATGCAGTGAGGGGGGCATCGAAGTTGAAGGCGTGATCGTGCCCAGAGGGACTGTCACGTCGGGTCGTGTCGATGATGATGGGCACATCATCTGGGAGCCCCATGAATCCTGTGGTGGAACCCGCTTGGTCACTGAGAAGCCCACCCTGGACATCCTGATCGACACGGGCAACGACCTGGGGTTCGCCTCGGTCTTCACCCCCGAGTGGTGGAACGAGCTGCTGCCCGAGAGCTGGATCAAGGTGGCGGGGGCGAACAAGGAGGACAAGCTCCTGCGCAACCTGGAGGCCGCGATCCTGAGGAAGGGGCTGGCGACGTGACCAGGTTGGACAGAGTGACCATCACGGGAGCGGACTCCAAGACGGACATACAGGACTTGCTGGCCCTGTCGGAGCGCTACCCCTTCGTCGAGTGGGGCATCCTGATGTCACCCAAGCATCAAGGCTTCAGCCGGTTCCCTTCTAAGAAGTGGATGCAGGCGTTTGCCAACGCGTGCCTATTCTCACGGGAGGTGCGGGTCAGTCTCCACCTCTGCGGCGGTTACGTTAGGAAGTTGCTCACTGGTAAGAACCCGGCCTGGTGGGATCACACCATGATGTGGGACGTGGCCCGACGGGTGCAGCTCAACTTCCATGCCGAACCTCATGTGGCGGAAGAGGATCGGTTCGCCAGGAAGCTATTCGCTCACCCCGACCTCCAGTGGATATTCCAACTGGATGGGACTCCCAACAGGGCCCACTTCGACTACGCCCTGGGGAGCGCATTCGATGCGGTTCCGTTGTTCGACACCTCAGGGGGTGCCGGCAGGTTGCCCTCCAGGTGGCCAGACGCCTGTGTCACCCAAGGAGGTCGACTGATCTACCACGGCTATGCTGGTGGCCTAGGGCCCGACGTCCTGGCGGAGCAGCTCCCCCTGATCGAGGAGGCTGCCGGCGACGCACCGTTCTGGATCGACATGGAAGGTCAGGTCCGCACCGATGAGATACTTGACCTGGAGAAGGTCGAGAGGGTGCTGGCCACGTGTGCAGCCTACATGAAGGACACGCCCTGATGCCTCGCCGTCACCGGCTCACCCCCCTCCAGCAGCGCTTCGTCGAGGAGTACATCATCGACCTGAACGGCTCCGCTGCGGCCATCCGCGTGGGGATCGCACCCGGGAATGCCCGCCAGCAGGCGCACAGGTGGTTGACAAACGATTACATTGCCGAGGCGATTGTCAAAGCCAAGGAGAGTCGCTCCCGCCGCACCGAGATCACCGCTGATGCCGTCCTGATGCGGGCGGCCCAGCTCGTCTTCACGGACCTCGATACCTTCGTCTCGTGGACCAAGGACAAGCTGGAGCTGCGGGACTCCGCCACCATCCCGCGAGACCGCATCGGGGCCCTCCAGGAGATCAGCGAGACCCGGGAGGGACTACGGGTCAAACTGGCCGACAGGATGCCGGCCCTGACGCTGCTGTTCAAGCACCTGGGCCTCCTGCCCACCATTGGGACCAAGGATAACCCACTGCACGTCGATGCTACGATTCAGGAGGAAGACCTTGACCTCTCCCAGCTCTCCGATGAAGAGCTCGCCCAACTCCGAGACAGCATCGGAGCTCTCCTCGCAGCTCAAGAGATTACCCGCGGCCACGGTTAGTGGGGCGGTGGCGCGTGAGGCTCGCCGGCGGGAGGAACGCCAGGACATCGTCACGTGGGCCGAGCGGCACTACTACATCGAGGACACGGAGGAGCAGATCGTGCTGCTCCCTCACCAGAAGGCGATCCTCCGCTATGCCCTCCAGCGGGGCCCCGACGGGCGCCTCAAGTTCAACACCGTGATCTACAGCTCCATCAAGAAGTCGGGCAAGACCGCCATTGCGGGTGTGCTGGTGGGGTTCGCCGGCGAGACCTGGGGCCGGTTCGGCGAAATCCTCTGTGTCGGGAACGATGCGGAGCAGGCCAAGGAGCGGGCGTTCAAGGCGCACAAGACCAGTGTGGAGCTGACCCCAGGGTACGATCGAGGGCGCCAGGTGCTACCCAAGAGGTGGCGGATACTGAACAAGGAGGCGACGTGCCTCTCGACCGGCACGGTGGTGAAGGCGATAGCGACCGACTACAAGGGGGAGGCGGGAGCGAACCCGATCTTGGTCGTGTGGACCGAGCTCTGGGGTTATACCCGCCAAGCGGACCTGCGCTTCTGGGCCGAGATGGCGCCGTCACCCACCAGGCCTGATAGTCTCCAGTGGATCGAGACGTATGCAGGCTATGAGGGCGAGAGCGAGCTCCTCTGGGGCCTATATGAGAACGTGGTGCTGAACGGCCGCCAGCTCACGGCCGGCGAACTCGGCGACCTCTCGGCCTTCGCTGAAGCGCCCAACCCGGACAGCCTGGTGCCCTGCTGGGTCAACGAGCGGTCCGGCATGTTCGCCTACTGGGACTCCGGGTCAGCAGCTCGCAGGATGCCGTGGCAGCAGGGTCCTGGGGGAGAGCGCTACTACGCTGCCGAGGCGGGACGTCAGACCGAATCCCAGATGAGCCGTCTCCATGGGAACCTGTGGGTCTCGGCCGAGAGCGCCTTCATCCCGATCGAATGGTGGGATGCGGCTATCAACCCGCTGCCGCTCCAGCCCAACGAGACCACCCCCATGGTGATGGCGCTGGATGCTGCCGTATCGGGCGACTGCTTCGGCCTGGTGCTCGTGTCCCGAGACCCCGAGGAGGGCGACATCCCGAAGATCGCCGTCAGGGCGGTGTACAAGTGGGACCCCCCACCTGGCGGATCGATCAACTTCGCCGGTCCCGAGGCGGTCATCCGGCAGCTCTGCGGCGCGTACAACGTGGTCGAAGTGGCGTATGACCCCTACCAGCTGCACGACCTGTCCACCAGGCTCCAGCAGGAGGGCGTGGCGTGGTTCCGCCCCTTCCACCAGGGGGAGGAGCGGCTCATTGCGGACAAGGGGCTGTTCGACCTGATCGTCCACCGGCGTATCCGCCACGATGGCAACCTGGACCTGCGGGAGCACCTGACGAATGCGAACGCCAAGCAGTCGGCCAACGAGGACACGCGCCTCCGGCTGGTGAAGAAGAGCGACAGTCGCAAGATCGACTTGGCCGTCTGCCTCTCAATGGCCTCGGCTGAGTGCCTGAGGCTAAACCTGGAGTAGGGTACAATGGAGGTGCGCGCCCGACCTGGGCATGTTGGGAAACTGCCCACCCTGCTGGCAGACCAGGGTTAATAACAGTCTGCCACACTACGACAGGAGGTAGGACAGGATGCAGAAGAACTACAGCAGCATCGGGGCCCTGAGGGTTCGGCTCGACTTCAACCCGAGCGGGCAACCACGGGTAGACGCCATCAAGCAGGACACTGCTGGCCTCATAAACCTGTGTGAGGCACTGAAGGAGGAAGACCAGCCGGAACGGAACCGGCTCGTCGCCCTGGCCCAGAAGGCCTTCGAGGAAGGCGCCATGTGGGCCGTGAAGGCGGCGACAGCCTAATGGTAATGAGTGAAGCAGAAGAGAGAGCCAAGACGCTCAAAACGGAATGGGACGCGGAGGCTGTTAAAATTGGGGATCGCCTCCGCGTTCTGGGGCCCTTGTTGCCTTTCTACCCTAAGCCTAGGAAGACAGGCTGGTTGGGTTGGCGGAAAAGCTGGTGTCCAATTTGCAGCACAGAGCTTATAGAACACCCACGGTTTTTCTACTGGCGTTGCCCGAGTGGCGATTACGACTATGGGCATGCGTCTTACAGGCTGCCACTCTTATAGCAGACAAGCTGAAGTGGATAGTGGTAACTGAGGGCAGTGTAACGCGGCAGGGAAGGTCGGCATCTTGAGTGGTCTTACTAACCACTGACGAAGTGGGTTTGACTCCCACCTCCGCACCAGGTGTGCATGTTCTCCCCTCTCAGATGAGGAGCCGAAATATGCACATGTATCACCAGAACGGCAAAGGAGGTCACGATGGTAGAAGACGATGGTTTACCAGAGGCAGATTATCCCGACGCTATTCCAACCAAGGAGAGGCTGGCCAGGGAGATAGACGCCTTGGCAAGAGCTATGCAGGATGAGGGCCTTCGTCCTATGGAGAATCGAGCTCGGCAGGGGTACTACGACGACTATGAAAGTCCATTGGCGACGCCAATCGCAGAATTGGTAAAAGACTTCCGCTTCCTTGGATACGAGGGTATGGCGAGGAAGGCCATGGATGGACGATGGGACGGGAGTACCGAAGAGGGAGAGGCTTGGGCAATACGGCAAACAGACCCAGAGATTTTGACGGCGTTGCATATGATGAAGGAGATAACGTGAATACCTACGCTGTGCCTAGGGTCGGGATATGGAGGCGGCTCGGCTGGTGGCTCCTGCCGCCTGTGTCCAGCCACGCTGTTTCCCAGTTCCCTCTCCGAGACGGCTTCGAGGATGAGATCGTGATCAACACCACCGTGAGGCTCAGGTTCAGAGACCGCATCAGGGTGGTGTTCCTGGGGCGCGTGTCGGTGGAGACCAGGACGCTCACCGAGTTTAAGCCCGGCAACCTGGAGACCCAGAGCGGGATGGACACGTACTGATGAGGGGCTGACATTGGCAAAGCCAACAATAGACATCAACGAGACCACTGATGAACGCTTGCAGTTGACATTCGTCGTGAAGGGGGCCAACCGACTCAGGTGGCGCTTCAGGATTGCGGGCATATTCCTCAGAATCGCTGCATGGATTGCTCCAGGTGATAACTCGGTGGAGAGCAAGTACTAGATGGGGAGTGTCCGGCTGGTCGAGGAAGCCGTCTCGAAAACGGTAGGCCGTGAAAGGCTCAGGGGTTCGATTCCTCTACTCCCCGCCGATGCTTGACCGTGCGTAAACCGAGTCAGTTTGCTAAATTGCTCAAGTTGAATGGAGGGATGCGATGAGACCGTGGCATCCAGCACGTCGTTGTCTGCTACGATGGGAAGCAGATTCACAATCCCCTTGGTCCCAATAGCGAGATCGAGCCCGAGGTGTTCTGGCTATTCTATCCGCTGGACCCCCGGCGGTGTGCTGCACATGAGGCCCAAGGCCCCGACTACCTGGAGGGGATGTACATCCTGGCGACCGGCGACCTGGATGGGGAGGTGTAGAATAGAGCGTGATGACCAACCTTGAAGCCCTGACGATGCCCAGCTGCGAGCCCTACAGGGCCATGGAGGGCTGGTACTTCCCCTGCGGCCTGGGGATCGAGTTCAGCTTCGCCCAGCTGGAAGCGCTTCTTTACCCCACCACTGGGGAGAACCACCTTGCGGCCTTCGAGTCCCCTATGGTCACGCTGGCGCACATCCGGCACCATGAGGACCAGCACGACGAGATGGACCAGTGGGCCTTGGTCGAGGTGGTGGACCCCCAGGGGGCACTTCACGAGATGTGGTGCCAGTGCGTCCAGCAGGATACCCACTGGCGCTTCATCCCACTGTTCCACGCGTGCCCTCATCTTGACTCCGGCGGGACGGAATACAGTTGATCAACATCGTGGCCATCGGGGGCGGGACGGGACTCTCGACCCTGCTCCGTGGCCTGAAGCACTGCACCGACAACCTCACGGCCATCGTGACGATCGCCGACGATGGGGGCAGCTCGGGTCGCCTCAGGACCGACCTCGACATGCCGCCCCCTGGGGACGCGCGCAACTGCCTCGTGGCGCTGTCCCGAGCCGAACCCCTCATGGCGGAGCTGCTGGATCACCGCTTCCGAGGGTCCAGCAGTCTCAACGGGCATAGCCTGGGCAACCTCCTGTTGGCCGCGCTCTACGAGATGCGGGGCGGGTTCCGAGAGGGCCTGGCGGCAGCTGCCGAGCTCCTCGCTATCCAGGGCCAAGTAGTGCCGGTATCGGATCAGAACGGCCTGACCCTCATGGGCGAGACCGTCACGGGTGCGGTCGTGCGGGGTGAGTCCGCCGTGGGCCACGCTGCTGGCGGCGTCCGGCGCGTCTGGCTGGAGCCCCTCGATGCCCGTGCGAGCGACACCGCAATGGAGGCGATCCGCCAGGCGGACCTGATCGTGATCGGGCCAGGCAGCCTGTACACCAGCGTGATCCCGAACTTCCTCGTGTGGGGACTGAGCCAAGCGGTGAAGAGCTCCAAGGTGCCCACCGTGTTCGTGTGCAATGTCGCCACCCAGCCGCACGAGACGGACCAGTATAATGTCGAGGACCACCTCAGGGCGTTCTGGCGCCATTCGGACGTGCAGGTGAGCCACGTGGTGATCAACGCCAACCGGCAGGAGCTGCCTGAGGAGGGGGCTCAGAAGCCGGTAGACGCTACTCTGGGAATCGAGGGGTACAGTGGTGAGCTGGTCTACCGTGACGTCGTCGACGAGTCGTTCCCCACTCGCCACGATCCTGAGAAGTTGGCCCGCGCCATCATGGACTTGTCCGTGGTATAATGGGCACGCTGGGGTTTATGGCCACCCTGGCTGCTCCTTACAGGTTCAGGCCCCTGGACATCCACCTCCGGGGGCCTGTTTCCTTTTCCCCACTTTCCCCACAACGCCACCCCCTTCCCCTCCTGAGAACCTCCCCATCCTGATTACGGAGAGATATAGCAGCTCTAAGAGAAAGAAGAGATAATAATAATAACCAGCAAACTGGGGATAATGGGGAAAACCCCTTGGAATGACGTTTTTCCTCTGACGTCGTTCGGCTAGTCAACCCCCCTTCCGTCGTGCTAACATGGCGGCATGGCGAACCATGATGAAGCCCAGGACCGCTCCGTCCAGGTCTCGGGGCCCGCCGCCCACATGGAGCTCACTGGGGACGATTTTGTATTGCAAATCGCCTCGGTAGCGGATAGCTTCGTTCCCTGGGGCAGCGCCCCAAGGTCGAGGGACCGCCAGCTCAGGACGTTCTGGCCCACCGAGCCCATTCTGGCGTCCGCTCTGTACTCGGTCGTGATCCGCAATGCCGCCTTCTCCTGGACTCTGGAGGGCGCGCCCCTGACGGTCTCGGCGAGCCAGGACATGCTCCAGGGGGCTGACTTCGGCAAGGGGTGGCGCCACATGATCACCAAGGTGGGGATCGACCTGTTCTCCCAGGACAATGGAGCGTTCATCGAGGTCATCAGGGCGGAAGACTCATCCGAGAGTCCTACCGTCGGGCTGGCCCATCTGGACGCGTTCCGCTGCACCAGGACAGCCGACCCCGACTTCCCAGTCAACTACCTGGACCGTAAGGGTAATCTGCACAAGATGGCGTGGTATCAGATCGTCACGTTGTCCGAGTTCCCCTCGCCGGTCGAGACCATGTTCGGGATGCAGCTCTGCGCCGTCTCGCGGGTCCTGCGGGCGGCCCAGTACCTCCGCGACATAGCGATCTACCAGCGGGAGAAGGTGGCGGGCGACAACCCGAATGCGATCTACCTCGTGGGCGGCGTGGGATCGAAGGTGATCAGCGACGCCATGGAGCAGCACAAGGCTCGCCAGTCAGAGCGCGGCATGGTGCGGTACATCATCCCGCTGATCGTGGGCTCGCTCGACCCGACCGCCACGGTCAATGTCGAGCAGATCGACCTCAAGTCCCTCCCCGATGGGTTCAACACCGAGGACGCGATGAAGTGGTACATCAACCAACTGGCCCTCGGGTTCGGCGCCGACTACCAGGACTTCGCCCCGCTGCCCGGGCGCGCACTGGGGAGCGGAGCCCAGTCGCTGGTGCTGCACATGAAGTCCCGGGGCCGCGGCCCCGCCATGTTCATGAGCATGATCGAGCAGGCGATGAACTTCCAGGGCGTCCTGCCCAAGAACGTCACGTTCCGCTACGATGAGCAGGACGTGGAGGCCGACCTGGAGCAGGCCGAGCTGGAGAACACGGTGTCCGAGACGCTGGACCGATACGTCAAGAACGGCACCTTCACCCCAGGAGCCGCCCGTCAGCAGCTGCTGGACAAGGGCATGATGAGCCAGGAGCTGTTCGATAGCCTCCAGGAGGACCCGGACCTGACGTCCGACGTGGTGGTGGCGGAAAATGAACCTCTCCAAACCGATACTCCCTCGGGCCACCTGGGGGGGCGCAGGACCGCAGCCCGGAGGAAGGCGGCTCACCTCGATGATGAGGATGAGCACCCAAAGAAGCCCCGCCGGCGCCGGCGCAAGGAGGAGGACCTCCCGGTGGCGTTCGCCGAGGACGAGCGGCTCTCCCTGGAGGACACGATGGAGCGCGAGATGGCGCAGGTGTTGACCAGGGCGTTCACAAAGGCACGTCGCATCATGGGGCTGCCCAAGCCGAAGTCGATCCAGCTCCCCTTCCAGGTAGGGACCAAGGCGGAGCCCGTGGACATCTTCGGGAACCAGGACTTCTGGGACGATTTCCAGGTGGATGCGGTCAACACCATGATGCCTCTGGCCCGCCAGGGTGCCCTGGAGGCCGCTGCGGTCAACCTTGACCTCGGGATAGCGGTGGACATGGACCTGGTAAACCAGCAGGTTCTGGATTTCTCGTCCCGCTACGCCACCGCGTGGTGGGACGAGCTCGAAGTCGCCACGCAGAACAGCCTGCGCAGTGCGATCTCGACCTGGCAGGAAGGCGGCCTCGGGCGCCGGGGCCTGCCCGACCTGGTCAAGGCGATCGAGCCCACCTTCGGGCGCCCCAGGGCCCAGCGGATAGCGATCACCGAGGTGACGCAGATATTCGATGAGGGAAACCGGCTGGCGCACAACTCCGGCGGGATCGAGACCGAGGAGTGGCAGACGGTGGAGGACGGCGCCGTCGAGGAGATCTGTAAAAAGCTGAATGGTAAGCGGTTCCCCACCAACGAGGGCCCCCGGCCGGTCAAGGATACCCACATCGGGTGCCGGTGTAGTAGACTGGGGGTCGGGGAAGACGGAGACATCATAGGAGGATAGCATGAGGCTTCCACGCTTCGGCCAGCGCATCGTGAGGACATAGCACTCCCTGGAGGAATACCATGACGAGATCACCACAGTGGGGACAGACTATTGTCCAGATTGACCTGGACTCCATCACGGGCGCCCTGGGGGCCCTTGCGGACGCGGCTGCCACGGGCGATCCCACGGCGGTCGACACCGCTATGGCGTACTTGAAGCAGCTGGTCAACGTGCTGGTCGGCAGCGACGGCGTCACGACGTGGCCTGCCGGCGTAGCTCCAGCTGATGGGGTCAACTTCGCCGAGGTGCTGCGCAAGCTGTACGACATCAACTCGGTCGCTGTCGAGAGCTTCACCTTCTGGAGCGCCTACGAAGACCTCATCACCATCACGGGTGCTGCGCAGGACCTGGCGCTCCCCAGCGTGGTGGTGGCGGGCATCCCGGCCGGAGCCACGATCACGCGCGTCATCGCGATGCTGAAGTACCGCATCGTGGAGAACACCAACGCTGCGATCAACAAGATTTCCACTGCTGGACCCGTCACGCCGGCCGTCCAGGTGAAGGAGACCGCCGGGGGGGCGTTCACCGATGCGATCACGATCATCGACGACATGATACAGGTAGCGGCCACGTCCCGAGACGGTGGTGATGTGCTGGTGGGGAATATCGACGTGAGTGCCGAGGTGGATGGCAACGCCACGTATGACTTCCAGCTGGATGACATCCTGGCCGACGGGGCCAACCTGCTGTTGCGGGATGTCCAGGTGGGCCTCAGGGTAGAGTGGACGGTGGTATAGCGTGTCTACCACCTTGGATTTACAGGTAGAGGCCAATGAAGACGACGATGATGTCATACGTGAGACTGGGGCATGGAATAACACCGACGGCGGAATAGCTTTCGGCAACCCCGGAGCGGGTGGTATAGGGGAGAGGGGGATAGGGCTTCGATTCCTTGGAGTCAATATTCCAGCAGGCGCTATTATCACGGCCGCCTTCCTGACCATTTCACCTAATGGTAATGCCGCCGACGACACGGTCAATGCCACCATCGCTTGTGAGAACAGTAGCAACCCAGCTCAGATGGTTAGTTTTGCAGATCATATAGGGCGTGCTCGAACAGCCGATGTTGCGTGGAACGCCGTTCCTCATTGGACGAACGATGTAGATGTCGTTAGCCCCTCAATAATTGCGGCTGTTCAACAGGTGGTAGACGATAATGGTGGCACCGGCGATGCCATGATTGTCTTTGTGGAGGATCGCACTAACGCTTCTACCCTCGGTACTTTCAGAGCAGCTACGGCCCACAACGCCGCTCCGACGGAAGCTACAAAGATTCACATAGAATTTGACGAAGCAGTCCCAGCAGCCCCAGGCGGGATAGCGGCCAAGATGATGGGTGCAGGGGCCCTCGGATGACCGTCATCGCCCTGCCGGCGTGGTGGTTCCGAGGGCTTCCGTCGGTGCTGCACCGCACCCCCTCGGGGCTGTACGTCCCGGGCGCCCGATGGGTGTAGCTCATGGCCTTTACACTTGGCAATCTAGTTGGTTTTGAGACTGATGGACTGGACGAGGCTCTTGCTATAGCGGGTTCTCCTGTTGTTCAGGCTACCACCAAACGGAGTGGTAACTTCGCTCTGGCGATGGCCCGGTTCGTTTACATTTATAATGTGGCTCCTCTGTTTGACACAAATGGAGAAGCTGATACCTTTGACGCTTCTACACTGGTTGCGCAAGTAGGGTTCGCCTTCCTAACGGCTGACGTATCGGTTGCCGCACTAGGAATTGCAGTTATACGAGATTCAGATGATGACTTCCCAATTCAAATAATTCTCAATACCGATGGTACGCTCCGTTTGTTTGATGCTGCCCCGGTAGCTTATAATGGGTCAACTGTTCTCAAAGATAACACATGGCACTACATCGAGCTTATATTTACCCTTAATGCTACAACGGGATTATTGATTCTGAAATTGGATGGCGTGGAAGAGATAAGCGTTACAGGAAAGGACACGTTCAAAGGTTCCTCGGTATGGAAAAGCCTCGAACTTCGAGGCAATCTAACGGCTGAAGTATTCTTCGATGATGTTTACACAGCTACCGATGTCGCTACAGACGGATCAGATACCTATGCCGACTTCGAGGTCTTCATGTACCAATCGGCCCATGCGACCGATCAGGATGTCGGCGATGCCCTCTCAGTCGGCACATGGGACCTGGCTGGTCAGACACCCCTTGATGAGTCGGCAGGCAACAGGGTGGAGATCGTCGACGTGGCCGCCAATTGTGACACGGACTTTGACGACGGGGCCCGCGCTGGCCCACGTGGTGATCCCAGGGCGAGCGGTTTAATCCAGGGAGCGAAGTTATTATTTCCGCCTGAGCCGAACTGCCGGATCGGGGAAAGTATTCCATGCTCGTTTCGGGAACAACGTGGACGGCATCACACAGAGTCCCGACCTGGGGGGTGTTATCACGGTAGCCTTCCAGCTCTTTAGCTTCGTTAGTGGGGATGAAGGCGTGGCACCGTTGAGAACGGAGGTCTTCAGGGCTGGGATCGATCGGGACGCTGGTTCAGGGCAGGATTTACTGTGTGGGGAAATATGGTGCAACCTTGGGCAAATCCCACTGCGAAATCCACGCACAAATATTATGCATAAACTACTGGCAGAACGAGTTCTTTAGGATAACCGATGAACACTACAGGAGGTGTCAGGATGAATAGGGAACAGAGACGTAGTCCACAGGGGCGTAAACTCCTCAGTATAGCGGGGAGCGAGATCGAGCTGAACCAGGGCACCACGGAGGAGCAGCTGGCGGCCGAGGAGCAACTCCGGCTTGCATCGGAGAACCCCCAGAGCAGCTTCGCCACCACGATGTCGGTCTTGACCCACACGTGGTTCGCGCTGGACCAGGTGAGGGAAGCGGCCCGCACGACGTACCAGAGGGCCATGCGGCTGCGCGAGGCGGGGCGCCAGATGTCCACCACCACGGTGATCAAGCAGTTCGAGGAGGCCCAGGCGGAGATCGAGATCGTCGAGGGCCAGATCGGGGAGCTGCTCCAGAGCATAACGTCCCACCCGGACGAGGGCGTGGATTCGGCCTTCGGCCTCCTGGGGAGCGCGCATACGAATGTCCAGTCGGGCATTGCGGTCAGGCTGCCACACGCCGTCCAGGTGCGTCTCGCCCTGGCGTCGGGTATAATGGCACCCGAAGACGGCCCAGAAGGCGCTGGCACCAAAAGCGAGTCGTCCTCAGAATAGAGCAACATGGCGGCGCCCAAGTTCAAGTTCACGGTGATCAAGCCCCAGGGGGCCCGGGTGGACGCTGCCGGCTTCGCCCAAGACGTCACGCGCATGTTGCGCCGCGCCGTCACGGAGGGACAACGCCACATAGCGAAGTACCCTCCCCAGCGGTTGCGCAAGACCAACTATCGCAGGACCGGCACGCTGAAGCGTTCCTGGAGCAAGCGCGTCACGGCTGCCGGCACCAAGGTGGAGGGTGTGGTGGGGTCCAACTCCAACATAGCGCCGTACAACGTGGTGGTCCAGGGATCACGCAGGGGAACGGGGCGCCGGCAGGGCCGCATGTTCCGCCGGGCCGGCTGGCGAGGGGTTGACGAACTTGCCACCATGATGGAAGATAAGGTCGAAAAGGGGTTGCAGGAAATCGTTGACCGCCTTGCGAGGTAGCACCCATGCGTGACCCAAACGCCGCCCCAGAGTCCACTACCGAACCCACCCTGATGCTGTCGGTCTCGCCTAAAGAGGTGGTCGTAATGGCGAAGGAGTTCAGCGGACCCTCCGACTCCTCCCTCCCGTCCAACGTGCAGGACCTCTCCCTTGAGAAGCGCCGCCAGTGGGTAGGGGCGTGGAACGGCCGCTTCAAGGAATGCCAGGATGAGGGCAGCTCGAACCGAGAGTGCGAGTCCAGCGCCTTCGCCGTGGCGAACAGCACCATCAAGAAGGAGCTCTCCACCGAGGAGGCGGAGAAGTTCTACAACGGCATGATCGAGAGCTGGGACATCTACGGTGCCCAGTTCGGTCAAGAAGAGGTCAACTACAACTCCCTGGGCGCCACCGAAGAGCGCGGCTGCGCAAACTGCCGGTGGTTCATCGCCCCGGGGGCGTGCATCATCGTGATCAACTACCCCGACCCCATCGTGCCCAACGGGATCTCGGATAAGTGGGAGGCGAAGAAGGTGTTCCAGTCCCAGCCTCTGGAGGTCGTGATCGTGGAGTCCCAGGATGCCGCCCTGGAGGACAAGGCAACCAAGAAGGAGGGCGGTGTTGACTACCCCTCCAGCGACTATGCCGTCGTGCCGGATAGTGACAAGCCCTCCGGGTGGAAGCTCCGCCTGGCCGAGGGCAGCGCCGGCAACCAGACGGTAGCGCAGGTCGGCAGGGCCATCACGGCTCTCCAGCCTGGTGGCTTCCGTGGCCAGCCGGTTCAACTGTCCAGCGAACAGAAGAGCGGTGCGATCTCGAAGATCGGCGGCGCTATCGGGCGCATCAGCGGGGCGACGTCCGAGCAGAAGAGCAACCTGAGGGAGCGGCTGGACGGCGTCAAGGACCGCACGCTCTCGGTCACGATCCCCACGTGGCTGACCAACAAGGCGCTCGCGGCTCTCAAGACCCTGGTGGGCCACGGGGGCGAGCCTCCCAGTTCCTTCGTCCTGTACAAGGACACCGAGGGCAATATCAGGTGGTTCGCCTGGGCGTCGAACAAGTGGCGAGATCGGGACTTCCCACCCGAGATTCTGTCCGACAAGGCGCACCGAGACTACGTCGACTATGTGGATCGCACCGGCGACTTCCCCGAGGCGTGGCTATGGCACACACCTGGCTCCAAGTGGGGACAGGCTGACTGGGTCGACTATGCTGATGGGTTCCTCCAGGTGAGCGGGACCGTGACGCCAGGTATGGAGCACGTAGCTGATGCGCTCGCCCGAGGGAAGAACCTGGGGGTGAGCCACGGATTCCAGTATAGACATAGCGATGTTAAGCAGGGTATTATAGGCTGGTATAGGACATTTGAGGTGTCACCACTGCCAGTCGAAGCGGCAGCGAATCCCTGGACTTCACTTGAGGTCCTGCAAAAAGAGCTGGAGGACACAGGCATGAACGCAAAGAAACGACAGTTCCTTGTAGAGCATCTGGGTGAGGAAGAGACCAAGCGTCTCGAAACCAACACGGAGGAGCTCAAGTCCGCCCTGGAGGCCAAGGGGGTGGAGTGGAAGGACGTCCCGGAGGACGAGCCCACCGGCCCCATCGACCTGAAGGAGCTGGCGACCGAGGCGGGGAAGGCGGCGGCGGAAGCCCTCGTCGAGGCCCCGGCGTTCAAGGCCATGGTGGAGGCCCAGACGGCCAACGAGACCCGGTTCAAGGGGATCGAGGAAATCCTGGCCGAGCTGAAGAAGAGCGACGACCAGAAGGTGGCCACCCTGGTGGGTGCCACCACGAGGACCAACGGGCACCAGGCCTCGGCAGCCAAGACGAACGTCCTGGCCAAGGACGATCCGGCGGCCAAGGACGGGCCATCAAGTGAGATCTTCGACCAGATCATGGAGGGTCTGGAAATCCAACAGACCCAGGAGTAGAATTGACCCCGTGGCGAGCTGGGGCACATCTTAGGTAGCAGGAGACAGCACACATGCAAACACAGCAAAAGTCGGTTATGGAACTCCTGGTCGAGGAAATCGAGGCCAAGCTGGCGGCTAAGGGTGGGCCCGTCTTCGGACGCAAGCACACGAGCCCGTCGGGGACTCCCACGACCAACTACATGCACGGACCTGGCGGGATATTTGGTGTCTCGGGCCTGGAGCAGGACATCATCTCGACCCGGGTGCAGCCCAGGGGCCTGGCGGGTAGCCTGCCGGCTCTCGGGACTCTGCGGACCAACCCGCTGTTCGGCTACCTCACGGGGTATGAGGCCAACACGGGCACCCGCGCGGACGGCGTCTGCGATGACCCCGAGGTCGCTGGACCAGGCAAGTCCTGTATCCAGACGGCCCAGTTCGGTCGCTACTCCTTCATGACGAAGGAGATCGAGATCAACCGAGTGGGGCAACAGACCGACAGGGGTGAGTTCCTGGACCTGCGGGTCTTCAACGATCCCCTCCTTCAGCCCGAAGGCGGCCTGCTGCAACAGAACATCAACGGGTCTCCCAACCTGCGACGTGAGGTGCTGAACGCCTTCGTCGAGGTGGGGGTCTCGTTCCAGAACCAGCTCATGCAGCAGCTCTACCAGGCGAATCCGGCGAACAACACCGCCGGGGGCGGCTACCAGGAGTTCCCCGGGCTGGACATCCTGATCGGGACCAACAAGGTTGACGCCTTCACCGGCATCAACTGCCCCAGCCTGGACTCTGACATCAAAGATTTCAACTACGGCTTGGTCGATGACGTTGGGGTGGCGGGGTCGGACATCGTGGAGGTGGTGACGTATCTGTGGCGGTTCCTGCGGACCAACTCCAGCAGGATGAACTTTGACCCCACCACGTGGGTCATCACGATGCGGAACGAGCTCTTCTTCGAGCTGACCGCCGTGTGGCCCTGCTCCTACCTGACGTACCGCTGCACCTTCCGTGCATCGGGCAATGCGCAGGAGCGGGTCAACGTGGACGCCAAGGACCAGATCGACTTGCGCGACTCGATGCGCCAGGGTTCCTACCTCCTGATCGACGGCTTCCAGGTCGACGTGGTGCTGGATGACGGCATTGCGGAAGAGAGCGATGCGGACAACGCCAACATAGCGGCTGGCGAGTTCGCCTCCGACATCTACTTTATCCCCATGACGGTCAGGGGTGGCAGGGCGGTGACGTTCTGGCAGTACCTCGACTATCAGCAGGGCGCCATGCTGGCGGTCCAGGACGGGCGGCTGCTCAACGACTTCTGGACCGACAGTGGTCGGTTCCTGTGGCATAAGAAGCCCCCGACGAACTGGTGTAACCAGTGGCTCGCCAAGATCGAGCCCCGGATCATCTTGCTGACCCCGCAGCTGGCGGGACGTATCCAGAACGTGCGATACGCACCTCTCCAGCACACGAGGGACCCGTTCCCCACTGACAACTACTTCGTTGACGGTGGCCAGACCAGCAGGACTGGGCCCAGCCTGTTCTCCGACTGGAACCTGCCCTAACCGAGAAGCTCTATGGAACGTCTGGCTCTGGATAACACCAGGGCCAGACGTTCTCTGCAACTGGAACCAAGGGAGCAGGATAGGGGTTGCAACCCGAAAAGTGGTTTTCCTGGCCACCTTCCTGCTCTCAGTATCTATCAGGAGTTACGACAGGAGGTAACGTGCGGATTTTCATGACGGGCGGTTCGGGCTTCTTGGGGCGTGCGATCATGCGTCGCTCGTCTCTCATCATCCCAGACGAGGACGTCCAGTTCACGGTCTACTCCCGAGACAGCGCCAAGCACACCCGCGCCCGTCATGAGTTCCCGCAGGCCAACTACCTCCTGGGAGACATCCAGGACCCCGAGCACTTGGAGGCCGCCATGGCGGGCCACGACGTCGTGATCCACGCGGGTGCGATGAAGTACGTCCCCGAGGGGGAGAAGAACGTGCGGGTGGCGGTCGAGGTCAATGTGGCGGGCAGCGAGAACGTCGTGACGGCTGCTCTCCGAACCGGCATCACCCACGTGGTGGGGATCAGCACGGACAAGGCATGCCGGCCGGTCAGCGTGTACGGCATGACGAAACTCCTGATGGAGCGGCTGTTCCAGGAGGCCGATGGCCTCACGGCCAACTGCCAGTTCAACCTGGTCCGCTATGGCAACGTGGTGTCCAGCACGGGCAGCGTCATCCCGCTATTCCGGCGCCAGGCCCGGGAGGGGACCATCACGCTGACCAACCCCGAGATGACGCGCTTCTGGCTCACGATCGAGGATGCTGTCGACCTCGTGTGGGCCGCTCTCCAGGAACCCCAAGGTGGCACCATCCTGATCCCCCGGTGTCGCTCCCTCACGATGGCCGGCGTCGCCACGGCGTGCGCCATCCTGGAGGTGGGAGCTGAACACGAGGGCGATGTCGCCAGGACCACCATAGGGCAGCGCTTCGGTGAGAAGGTACACGAGGAGCTGCTCACGCCGGTCGAGACTGTCTACACGGAAAACCTACCGCATCACCATGGCCAAGACGACATGATGAGAATGTATCCCGTCACGAGTGGGATGCGCCATGGCCACGTGGCCAACTCCTACTCCAGCGATGCTCCAGACAACCCGCTCTCGACCGAGGAGATGATGGAGTGGATCGAGAGAGCGCCGGCGGAATGATATTAAAACCAAGATGCTTAGGGTGTGGGTCTGAAATCCACTTGGATGGCATCGAGTACCGAGCTTACAAAGGGTCGGTGACTTGTCCTGTCTGTGATTTCGTGATGTATGTGATCTTTGATCGGGGTCATCTGCTCACTTCAAGGGAGGGATCGGGATGACCTCCATGGATCGAGTCCTCATAAGGGTGCTAGCGGTAGCCACAACGATTGTGCTTGGGGGTGCTGTCACCAGGATTGTAGGGGGGATATGACCATCCTGGTGACGGGCGCTGCCGGCATGTTGGGGTCCGCCGTGATGCGGGCCGCCCAGATGCTGCGCCTTGAGGTGGTGGGCCTCACCAGACAGGACTGTGACATCACCGACAGGATCCAGGTGGCCGAGGTGCTGGGCCGCTACCAGGATCCCGTGGTGATCAACTGCGCTGGCATCGTGAAGGAGCGGGCCTCTACCTTGATCGAACTGTACCAGGTCAACGCCCTGGGGCCCATGATCTTGGCGAACCACGCCGCCCGTCTTGTCCACGTGTCGACCGACTGCGTCTTCGATGGGAACATTCAGGAGGGGGGTTATGACGAGAACGCCCCGCCGCACCCCGTCGATGCCTACGGGGAGCAGAAGCTGGCCGGTGAGGCGATCCCTGATCCCCGCCACCTGGTCGTCCGGGTGTCGTTTATCGGTCTGGGTCAGCGGGGTCTGCTGCACTGGCTACTCAGCCACCCAAACGGTGCCCAGGTGCCAGGCTTCACCAACTGGATCTGGAATGGCTGGACGGTCAACGCTCTGGCACCATATCTGCTGTCATTGGCAATGCAACCTGACATCGTGGGGTTACGTCATATTCCTGGGCCTGTAATGATCAGCAAGGGTGAGCTGCTAGACATGGTGGCGACGCTCTTGGCGCCTGGGATTACTGTGACGCTTGTCGAGGCAGAGGAACCCCGCAGGATGGTGTTGGGGACTGGGTTTGCCTCACCCGCTCCCCCTCCCTACACATGGTACGAAATGGTCAATGATTTATTCGCCCAGATGCACAACCAGAAATTAGGAAGGCTCTCGTCTTCATGAACCCCATCACGGTCGTGGTGCCAGTGGGACCGAACCCCGCCTACCGGGAATACCTCCAGGAGTGCCTGGATAGCATCCGGGCCCAAACGGTGCCGGCCGGCGAGATCCTCGTGATCGACGATCAGGCCAACCTGACCCAGGAGGACGTCGGTCCTGACGTCACGCTGTGGAAGACGCCCTGGCTCGCCGGGGTAGCGCACGCGTTCAACTTCGGTGTCGCACTGGCCCAGCACGACCTGGTCTTCATGCTGGGGTCTGACGACTACCTGTTGCCGGGCTGCCTTGCGGACTGCGCCGCGACCTATGAGGCCTTTCAAGATCCCCTGGGGTACTACTAC
>SDBV01001876.1_pt1 | contig 31533 bp, 32 predicted proteins | sample 2277081 | NCBI WGS metagenome assembly SDBV01 (sample SAMN10402039, study PRJNA504765) | marine sediment metagenome | isolation source: marine sediment core GS10_PC15, 223 cmbsf | place: Arctic Ocean: Southern Knipovich Ridge | collected 2010 | reverse complement strand
TCGAGCACAATGATAGGCAAGTAGAATACTTTGAGGGTAGCGAGAAAAGAAGGATGGTGCCTAAGGAGTCAACTTACATAGCTAATCAAATCGATAAACTGGTTGATGTTTCCGGGCTTAAAAAAGATCAGGACATATTAGAGATCGGTTGCGGTATGGGCAGATATACTATACCGCTTTTGGAAAGAGGTTACCGGGTAACCGGGCTGGATATATCGGGCGGCCTACTTCGTAAGCTGGAAGACCATAATGTAAATGATCGACCTATAGAGCTTTATTGCGAGGACATCCTTGATCTTCCCAAAAAGACCGATAAGAAATTCGATGTGGTAGTTGGATTCTTTACCCTTCACCACATGCACGATCTACAAGCGGTTTTTGAGTCATGTAAGGACCTGCTGAAGGATGATGGCCGGATCGTTTTTTTAGAACCAAATCCTTTTAATCCCCTGTATTATATTCAGATAGCGCTGACACCCAGGCAGAAGTGGTCGATGGAGAAAGGCCTTATCAGACTTACAAAGAGAAGAATGTTTGAAAATCTGGAAAATTCTCGCTTCGTGAATCAGAGACTATTGCGGTTTGGTTTCTGCCCTCCATTCATCGTTAATCGAAAAATCGGCTTCATCTTAGAGGGCGTGCTGGAAAGATTGCCGTTACCGAAGCCTATTCTGCCCTTTCAGATATTTATGGCGGATAAAAATGGCAATTGATGCTCTTCTTCAGATGGAAGAGAAAGACCATTTTTGGATGATCGGAAAACAGTCTCTAGTAAGATCATTACTAAAAAACATGAAAGCCGACGACGTGCTGGACCTTGGTTGTGGAAGCGGTTTAATGTTGTCCGCTTTAAGTAAAAGAGATGTAAATCTTACCGGAATAGATGTATCTGTTGAAGCGATAGAGTATTGCAGGAAAAGAATGCCAAGTGGCGTTTTTTATAAGATTGACGCGCATACTCTTCCTTTAGGCGACAGATCTCAAGATTTAGTCCTTGCTCTGGATGTATTTGAGCACGCGAAGGAAGACGGTAAGCTTGTTAGAGAGGTTTATAGAGTCCTTAAGCCCGGAGGCAAGTTGATAGTCACCGTACCTTCTTATCAAAGCCTATTTGGTAAACATGACGAGGATGCTGGCCACGAGAGAAGATATGGTAAGCGGCAAATACTAGAGCTTTTAAAAAGTGAGGGCTTTTCTATCTCATATTTTAACTATTATAATTTCATTCTTTTCCCCCTCTTTTATATTTCCAGAAAATTGGGTCTAAAAGATAAATCCCCCGGATTTCTGACCAATCGTATTCTTACCTCTGTCATCTCTTTTGAAAATAGGCTATCAAAGCACATTAAATTTCCGTGTGGTTCTTCGATGATCATGGTAGGCGTACGGTAAGATGCTTGAACTTTGGCTTTTTACTACCGATCTTGATTTTGCCCTAGTAGCGGAAGAGGCGGGAATCAGCTCCATAATTGTAGATTGGGAAAGTCAAAGCAAAAAAGAGCGGCAGGCAGATACGGATTTTGAGTGTAACGGTGATACTTTGGAGGACTTGGAGAGAATCAGCTCTGGAATCAGCAAGAATTGTGTCTGCAGAGTAAGCGCGAGCAACCCTCTTTTAAGGTCCGAGATCGATCAGGCGATTGCCGTCGGCGCTGACATCATATTTCTTCCGATGGCAAAGGATGAAGTCGAAGTCGAGGAATTTATGAGTTACGTTGATGAAAGAGCGAAGACGGGTGTATTAATAGAGACCAAAGAAGCTGTTGGTAACGCTGAAAAAATAGCAAAATTGAAACCGGATTTTATCTATGTGGGCCTAAACGATCTTTCGATCTCCCGGGGTCATAAAAATATTTTTAGAGCTGTCTTGGACGGTACGGTTGAAAAGCTAAGAGAGATCTTCAAGGATCAATTATTCGGCTTTGGCGGAGTTACCGTTGTTGATGGAGGCTATCCGATTCCGGCTTCATTATTATTAAAAGAGATGAGCAGACTTGAGTGCGACTTCAGTTTTTTAAGGAGATCATTTAAGAAAGATATTATTGGGAGAGATATGAAACTCGAGGTCAGTAGGATAAACGAAAATTTTGAGGAATTTAAAAAAAGGTCAACCGAAGAAATAGCCGCCGATCTTATACGGTTAAAAGACGTGATAAGTAACGCAGAGTCATCAAGCGCTTTTCAAGAAACGGATTCGATAATAAATTAGATCGTTTTCAAGAAGAGATGAGTAAAATCAGCGGACAAAGGATGCTTATAACCGGCGGTGCCGGTTTTATAGGCGCGAACTTGATAAGAAAGGTATTGGATAGTGGCGGGAGTGTTTCCGCCGTTGTACGAGAGAACTCCGATATTTGGCGGCTAGGTGATATTGCCGGAGATATCGAGTTTCTAAGAGCGGACGTTAGAGACAGAGACGGCCTTAGAGCTTTAACCGCGGAAAAAAAATATGATTTCATTGTAAGTCTGGCGACGCTTCATGGTCATCCAAGCCCTGATCAGGAGGTCGAATCATTGCAGACCAGTCTTTTGGGTACAGCCAATCTGCTGGACCTTGCGAAGAAAAAGAGAGTGGATAAGTTTATCCAGATAGGAAGTTCTCTAGAGTACGGCCCCTCCCACAGGCCGCTGGATGAGAGAATGCCAATGAGACCTTCGACCTTAAGGGGTGTAGCAAGGGCTGCATCTACACTTCTTTGTAATCAAGAGGCGATGACAAAGAGTATTGATATAACGGTTCTAAGACTTTTTTCAGTGTATGGTTATTACGAGATGCCAAACAGGTTTATTCCAAAAGCAATCGAGTCGGTATTGTCGGGTAATCCGTTCCATCTTACTATGACAGGAAATTATCACGATTTTATTTTTGTCGAAGATGTTGTAGAGGCTATCATGTCAATAATAGAAAACGATCCTATTTTAAACGGGCGTATTATAAATATCGGTAGCGGAGTTCAGTATAGCAACGAAAGCATCATGACAAAGATACAAGAGATCATCGGCAGGTCTATCGATGTAAGGATCGGTGAATATCCTAATAGTCCATCCGATACTGGTAACTGGGTCGCAAATATTGATCTCGCGAAAAAAGTACTGGGCTGGCAGCCTCAACACTCCATTGACGAAGGTCTTGGAAAGATGATCGAGTGGATGAAAACATATGGAGAACCCTATTTAGATGAGATCAAATGAATGAACATGAAAATAAGTTCAAGTTAAGTATTGTCATACCTGTCTATAAAAATAAAGATACATTAAGAGAGATGCATAAACGGATAGTAGAGACTTTTAAGCTGACGGAGCATTCATTTGAGTTGATCTTTGTAGACGATGGATGCCCGGAGGGGTCGATAACAATTCTAAGAGAGCTTGCTATAGAAGATGAAAGAGTTGTCGTTGTCGTACTTGATAAAAATGTCGGCCAAAATTCGGCGACATTGACCGGGCTCAAATTTGCGGAAGGGCAATATTCATTGATCATGGATGCCGATCTGCAGGACCCTCCTGAAGCCATACCTCAGCTTGTGGACGAGATAGCAAAAGGTTATGGTGCTGTTTTTGCCGGCAGAAGAGGAAAGTATCAATCATTTTCCAGACTTGCGTCTTCTATTTTGTTTAAAGGGATCCAGCATATGTTATCAGGGGTGCCGGTTGATGCCGGTGTTTTTATGATAATCAATAATGAGGTCACGGAGTATCTTGTAAGTGCTGATCAAAATTATATTGTGCCGATGGTAGGTTTTTCGAAAAGGCCCATGACATCAATTCCGATCAAGCGTTCCAAGAGGGAAAAAGGGCGTTCCTCTTATAATTTTAAGAGAAGATTTCTCAAGGGTTTTAATACGATCTTTTGGGCTATAAAATGGAAATGGTTTATAGATCATGATGGGATAATCAAAAGAGAACCAATCGGCATAAGTGAAGTGATAAGACGTCCAGCTGCTAAGGATCTATCTCTTCAATAGTAAAGTCGGAGACTTTAAAGAAGAGTTTCCGATCCTCACCCGGGGTTTGGGAGACTTTATCATTGCTGGTGATCCGGACCAGATTTCTACCCTTTATAAGGGTCAACTCTTGCGAAAAGTGTTTTGGAGAACTGCTTATTTGCAGGGCGTCGCTTGTTTTTCGACTTTTGATACTAAGCTCTGAGCCGTGCTCGTCAAGAGTAGAAAATTTCATCTCGATTCGCACGTGCCTTTCTTTCTCTAAGACATTAATTATCAGGAGGTCTCCTTCTTTACCGCTCCATCTCCACTGATCACTATCATCTACTTCAAGTTCGTAGAAATCGCCTCTCCACTCAGTAGTGATCGGGTATCGGGCTCTTTCAGTCTTTGATATCAGCTCCGCCCTACTTAAAGTGGTCTCGATCATGCTGTTTTGACCTTGTAGATCGAAAAAAACGTAGCGCTTATCTTTAGAGACAACAGGTTTTTTATCTATCTCGACTCTTAATCCGACTTCGAGCTCATCGTCACCCGGTATGAATCCGTAGCGATCGAGCATGATCCCCCTAAAACCGGACAGCGCTATCATCTCGATGAAGTCAGGTACGGACATGGAGGCGGCGAGTTTTTGCCACTGGTCGCCGTAGCGCCCTCTTATCGAGCCATAACTCCACTTAAGATCTTTTGAGTGAAGATAGCCTGAGGCAAAATGATCGTAATCGACCATCCTATTTGTTGGGGGACTTTCAGGAAAGGCTACATAAGGGAGTTGGAAGATCATCGATTCCTTTGGTAATTTGGATTCTATATCACTGATAAAGTCTCTTTGAGAGTTAAATTTGGCCTCTATCACTCTATAGTTTGGGACCATCGAGTCACTTGTCTGATCCAGGATACCGACTATCAATATAAGCGATAGGATGGATATCCCTGCCAACCTTCCATATTTCTTTTTAAATAATTTTTTATAAATTCTGTCAAGAAAAAAAACGACCGCCGTAAGTGAAAAGAAGGCGATGAATATACTGATCCTCGTGTAGCCCCTTATTTGGGGGATAGCTATAACTGCGAGGATAGAGGAGAATCCGCCGACGGTAGCGAGTAGAACGGCGCTGATATTTAAGACCCCCAGGTTCTTGATCAGATCATTGTCGCCCGGGCTATCTGTCTCTTTTTCTCTCCTATAGATAAAAGTTAAAATAAGCGATAAAAAACCAAGAGTCCCGATAGTACCGAGTGCCGCCGAATCTGTCTCAATAGTTGCCGGAAAGTTGAGGTTATATTCGTTCTTGATCGTTGAAAGCAGCGGTATCCGGTGGTCGCTTACGGGAAGGATAAGCCTTGTTAATTTCAGACCGTACATCTCCGCTTCCATCGACTCTCTTTTGGCTATTTCGAGGTTTTTACCGCTTCTAAAATCATTTGCGATCCGCGGAATAAAGTTGGCGGTGATCCCGACGAACATAATAAGGATGAGAGTCAAGGTAGTGAATATGAAACGAAATTCCTTTTTAGCGAGGTAGATGTAAGAGCCGGCGAGAATGAGAAAAAACGTTGTGAAGAAGGCGTAGTATATTCCTCCCGACGAGATGATGAGGACAATGATAATAGCGCTCACGCTTTTCTTATCAAGCAAGAGGCCATATCTGTTATTTTTCTTCTGTATCAGTAGCGTCTTACCCTCGATCAACCAGATGGCGACCAGAGTTCCAAGTGGGATTAGAAAATAAGCTGAGAGGAAGAGATGGGCCTCTCCTCTTATCAGGTGGTAGGGGGCAAAGGCAAAGAGCAGACTTCCGACGATTGCCGGTGGAAAGCTAAATTTAAAGCTTCTAAAAACTATAAGGGCGCTTAAAGCTGCAAGCGGGAATGTCAGAATATAGAATAAGTTTTGCACTAAGGCATAGTCAGAGGTAAAGATAGCGATTGCTCGTACCGCAAGCATCATTAAAACGCGGGAGACTTCATAATCATAAAAGTTCATTCCGGTCGGTACGCCAATGAATGAATTCTGAAGATACCAGCCGTTGTCTATCAGCCCCTTTATTATCGTAGCTGTAAAGTTAGCGTCCCAGCCTGATGATAACGGGACCCGGAGATTCGCCTTCCATAGCCTTAGGATAATAAATAGTATCGCTAAAGATAGTAAGGCGGTTCCTATATAAGCACTGAGTGCTTTTAAGTTTATTTTCTTATTCATGTTTATATGGTTAAATGTGGACTTAAATATCTTAGAGTGCAATAGAGCAAGATGTCAATCATGTATCAAGGGATCGCTATGGATAAAATAGAATACGACATATCGGTAAAAATGCTCCTTGCCGATGACGATGGTAAGCATCTTCTTCTTAAGAGATCGATGAATTCGAAGGGAAATCCGGGGAAGTGGGAGCTTCCCGGAGGAAAAGTCGATGATGGCGAAAGCCTGGAGGCGGCACTTGTTAGGGAAGTGGAGGAGGAGACAGGCCTTATTACGGAGATAACCGGTCTTGCCGGAACCGCGGAGTCGAGTCTTGCGGATAAAAAGATCGTCTATGTGATCATGGAGGGTAGCGGTGATATCAAGGAGGTCGACTTAAGCGAAGAGCATGATGCTTATGCTTGGGTAAGACCAGGGGAATTAAAGGAGTACGATATAAGCCCGACCTTTAAAGACTTTTTTGACAGGAGATCGGACGCTTTGAGCCTTGAGTAGGAAGTGTCAGTCTTTGACTTTTTGTCCGTTATTTTCTACATTGATTTCTGATTCCGCATCAAGACCATCTGATTGGTAATTGTCGTGAGAGATATTAACCTGAACTGACGGTTGTGAAAGTTGAGCCGCTCGCTCACTGACGATGTTATCTATCGCTCTTCTGTTAAAGAAAGACGCGACCGCTCCAATAATAAATTCTATAAAGATGATCGCGATCAGTAGGACTGTCGCGCCGATATCGAAAATTCCCTCATAGGGTGTCGTAACCGAACCAAGGTTTTTAAAAGGCGGCATCAGTATCTCTGAAGTATCGATCGCGAACTGATATCCGGGTATCGTATTTAATTGGCCAAAGAAAAGAAAGATGATCCTTGCGAGGACGAATAAGGTCGCGATAAGAAAAAGAAAGCCGACCAGTTTTAACGCCGTTGACACCCCTTTATAAGTCTGTCCCTTCGCGTTATACTCGACCGCCATTCTCGCACCTCTTTTTTGGTTGAAAAAAACTCATTTGGTTATCATGTTATTGTTTCCAATAATATAATAAAAGCGGGTATTTTCCTAGCAACCACTTGCTCCAATGGTGTTTCGGGAAAAAAGATAATTAATAGTAGCAAACTATTTTTATTTATTCTATAATATGGCCTCAGCGACTTGGACTCTGGGAGTTGCAGTCTTAAAAAGGAGGAATTTAAGTTGAAGACAAAAATTATCCACGATGAATGTATTGGTGACGGTATCTGTGAAGAGATCTGTCCCGAAGTGTACGAGCTTCGAGATGATGGTCTTGCCTATGTTATCAATGAAGATCCGGATGACAGCCTTGATAGCAAGATCGAAGAATCGATTGAGGAATGCCCGACTTCGGCGATTGTCGTCGTAGAAGAAGAGTAGAATAAAGCGTCACTTTAATCTAAATCATAAAGAACGCCAGTATGTTCGGTTGAGAAGTATATTTTCTTGACTATCAGTGAACCACTACCTGGCGTTCTTCTGTTAAGAACTTTCTATGTAGATTTTGGGTCAAAGTCAGAAATTCGACAGATACCGGCTCAAACTCATTATCCCGGCTAATATTGTCAAATGTCTTATAGTCAGGCAAATCCACGTATGCTTCATAGAGAGTCTCTCCGCCGAGGGTAGTGAAAATTTCGACAGACCTGACTTCATCGAATTTACTCCAGAAAGGAATCACTTTCGAGTTGACGAAGGACCAGAATTCTTCTCCTTTGCCGGGAATGATATTAAATGATAAAACGTATCTCACAATAGACCTCCTATTTGGATGTGACTCTAATTCTATCTCTATCCAAAAAATAGAGGAATATTCGAATCGAGGTATAATTTTGTAATCAGAAAGATTTACAATCGTTATTTTTTAGTCGGTTTTTTCTCCGACTTTTTTGTGGGTAGATCATCTTTTAGAGCGGCTTTTAAGACTTCATCCATGTGAGCTACAAAGATGAAATCTAACTCATCTCTTACTTGTTTGGGGACAAGTTCCAGGTCCCTTTCGTTATCGCTGGGCATGATGACCTTTTTGATACCGGCCCGGTGAGCCGCGAGTATCTTCTCTTTTATCCCGCCGACGGCGAGTACCCGCCCTCTTAGGGTGATCTCCCCCGTCATGCAGTGGTCGCGCTTTACTTTTCTTTTTGTAAGTGCCGAGACTATGGCTGTTGCCATCGTCACTCCGGCTGATGGTCCGTCTTTTGGGACCGCGCCTCCGGGAATATGAATATGGATATCCAATGAAGAGTTAAAATTTTCATCAATACCAAGTTTAGCAGCCCTCGAACGGACATAGCTTATTCCCGCTTGCGCCGATTCTCTCATAACTTCTCCCAGTCGACCGGTGAGCAAAAGCTCCCCCTTGCCAGGCAAAGTTGCGGCTTCGACGCCCATTACGTCTCCGCCTACCTCGGTCCAGGCAAGACCGGTGACGATGCCGATCTCGTCCTTTTCTTCAGCCAGACCCCATCTGAATTGTGTCGGACCAAGAAGTGTATGTAGGTTTTTTGAAGTGGCGGTTATTCGTTTTTTCTCGCCTTCGACGACTTTTCGAGCTACTTGTCGACAGATGGTGGCAATCCTGCGCTCTAGATTTCTTACCCCGGCTTCGCGTGTGTACTCCCTTATGATCAGTCCGATGGCATCTTCTCTGATGGTAAGATGTTTTGAGGTTAGACCGTGCTGTTTTAATTGCTTGGGGACTAAAAATTTTTGAGCGATCTTGACCTTCTCCTCTTCCGTATAGCCGGGAAAGTGGATTACTTCCATTCTGTCTTTTAACGCTGGTGGGATCGGATCAAGCAAGTTAGCAGTCGTTATGAACATTACGTTGGAAAGATCTAACGGTACTTCCAGATAATGGTCGGAGAAGGCATCGTTTTGCTCCGGATCCAAGACCTCTAATAGAGCAGAGGTAGGATCGCCTCTAAAATCGGCCCCTACTTTGTCTATTTCGTCCATCATAAATACCGGATTTTTTGACTCTACCTGGGTGATGGATTGGACGATCCTACCCGGCAGCGCACCGACGTATGTTCTTCTATGACCCCTGATCTCAGCTTCGTCTCTGATTCCGCCAAGCGACACTCTGATAAACTTTCTATTGATCGCTTTAGCGATTGATTTACCTATCGATGTCTTGCCTGTTCCCGGCGGACCCACAAAACAAAGTATTGGCCCCTTTAGCTGATGTGATAGCTTATGGACGGCTAAGAATTCCAAGATCCGCTCTTTGACCTTTTCTAATCCGTAATGGTCCTGGTCCATGATCTTCGCGGCTCTTTTAAGATCGAGCTTTTCTTTTGTTTCTTTTTCCCAAGGCACCGAGATCAGCCAGTCCAGATATGTCCTTATTACCGCTGTTTCAGCCGCCGCCGCGGGCATCTTTTCCAGCCTGGAAAGCTCTTTTAGGGCTTTCTCTTCAGCTATCTCAGGCATCTTTGCTTCCGCGATTTTCTCTCTCAGCTCCTCGACTTCGTTTGCTTGTTCATCGAGTCCGCCCAGCTCTTTTTGGATCGCGCGCATCTGCTCACGCAGAAAATATTCTCTTTGAGTCTTGGTCATCTGTTCTTTGACCCGTGTTTGTATCCGACTTCCGATCTCCAATATCTCCAACTCTTTGGAGAGGAAGTCACTGACTAGTCGGAGCCTAACGTCAGAATCCAAGGCATCAAGGATCTGTTGTTTCTCATCGGCTCGAAGATTTAGGTGAAAGGCGATGAAGTCGGCCAGGCGCCCCGGTTCATCGATGTTCATGGCTGCCATTAGGACTTCTTGGGGAATAGGTTTTCCAAGACTTGCCGTCTGTTCGAATTGTTTGATCAAGTTTCGCATAAGCGCCTCGATCTCTACTTCGCCGGACGACTCGTCAGCCATTATACTAACTCGAACCTTAAAAAACGGCTCGATCTCGACAAATTCTTCTATCTTGATACGGTTTACACCTTCAACAAGGGCTTTTGCCGTACCGTCCGGCAATTTCAACTCTTGCATGACTGTCGCAGCGGATCCAATCGAATAGATATCGTCTTTTCCGGGGCTCTGAGTCTCAGCGTCCCGTTGAGTCACGAGAGCTACGATATGATCGTTTTTCATAGCGTTCTCCAGCGCGGCGATGGATTTTTCGCGCCCGACGAAAAGAGGCACGACTAGATTTGGAAAAATGACAAGGTCACGAAGGGGTATCAGAGGAATTATTTCCGGGATATCTATTGTTTCGTTATGGTCAGCGTCTGCCATTGTCGGTATCTCCTAGTATGGATAGTTTCAAAGTAATGATTATAACCTAACGGTTAAAAAGTTGCTCTAACGGTGGGTTCTAATATAATGTAATGAAGAGGACCCACTCGAAAGGCGCGAACTTTGAAAAAATTAACCCCCGTTTTTTTAATTATCGCGACTTTTTCTTTAATCTTTCTTTCCATTTTCGCGTTTCCTATTCAATTAGACGCCAAAACTCATATTGATACCGCCATCGAACTGGATAAGAATTTTTATTCGACTACCGAGACTGTGAAGATCAGGGTCACATTAAAAGCGGCGGAAGACGAGAAGATAAAGCGCACCCGTATCCGTCTTAGAATTTTTGACCGGTTAGAGCCGGGTACCAGCGTGACTGATTATAAGACAAAAGGAAAACGTTCTATTTTTAGAAGGACCTGGTATGAGAGTATCGATGATGAAGAGAAAAAATTTGATTTTGAAAAAGATCTCTCAAAGTACAACATAGGCGAGGGGGTATATCCGGTCGAGCTCAATGTCGATCTCGAAAATGGAAAAGAGGTAAGCGAAAATACCTTACTTGTGATAAAGAATAAACCGCGGGAACAACTTAGTGTTTATTTGGTTTGGAACTGGCATTTACCGCAAAAGTTAGGGCCAAGCGGCATACTGGGCCCGGGTTACTTAAAAGATAAAGTCGGCACGATAAGAGATCCGGGGGTACTGCTAAAGTATACGTCACTTATTAGCCGGTACCGGGAAGTCAAATTAAATATGGCATTTTCTCCGGCTCTTCTAAGTGACATCGATTCCGTTTCAAAAGGATACAAATATGGAGCAAAAAAAATTAAGTCGTTCGATGACGACAGCCCCCTATCAAAAGCTTCGTCAAAGCTGATAAGCGACTTAAAGATCGCAAGTAAAGAAGAGGGAAGAATTGATGTACTGGAAGTGCCGTTTGGTTATCCTTCGTTACCTACTCTACTATCTCTTGGCTTGAAAAATGATTTTGATGAACAGATCAAAAAAGGCAGAAGTACGCTCACGAAGATCTTGGAAAGAGATGACGCGTCGACAACTTTGTTCTTCCCCGGACTCGCAATCGATCAGATATCTGCCGACAGGGTGAAAAGGGCGGGTATCGAAAGGGCGGTAATTAGTCCGGAATTTTTTAAGTCCAGACCAAGGAATGTTCTCGCCGGTCCGTATGATATCTCATCCCATAAAGATCAGGAGCTTCAAAGCTTTAGCGCCGATACTGAATTTTTAGAGATAATAAATGAAAAGAAAAGAAGCGAGATCAAAAAATACTTGCATGCGCTTATCGCCATGCGATTGTTGTCTTACGATGACGAAGGAGCAATAGTTGCGGTCATTGATGGGGGCAGCGATTTACTTGCCGCTCGCAAAGTTGAAGAGGTCTTAAAATTTTTTAATAATAACCCCTGGACTAAAAGCGAGGTATTAAGCGATTTCACTTCACCGCGAACCTTGAAAAAAAGAGCGCTAGTAAGCGATGCCGCCGATGTGCTGAAGATCGATGATGATTATTTAATTGAAATTAAAAGACTAAAAGAAGAAACCGATAATTTTTATGAAGCGATTTCGAAGGATAATAAAGTCAGCCTTGATATTGAAGAGAGCTTTTTTGCCTCCGAGTCATATGACCGGATTAGTTCAGAATGGTTTTTTGACGGTGCTCCCCGGTTGGCTCTTTTAGATGAAATCGAAAGCGTAATAGAGGCTAATTATTCAAATATTATCATTGAATCTACCCAGACGATCACTTTCTCGGGCAGAAAAGGAAAGATCCCGATAGCAATTCTAAATAAGAACAACTACGCTGTTTATTTGACGTTAAAGCTGGATGGAGGTAAAGACTTTTCTTTTTCTGACGATAAAAATAATAAGGTAAAGATTATGCCTAAGGAGAATTTACTTGTTTACAAAGTAGATACTAATTTTAAAGGTCTATCGACGTTAAAAATATCGCTTTTTTCAGGAAGCCGGGAGATCGTAAGTGGAAGAATGAACGTCTCTGTCAGCAATGTGATAAAAAGTATTTTAAACGTTGTAAGCGTCGCGAGCCTTCTTGTGATCGGAGGCTTCATTATAAAGAAGAGAGTAACGGCAAGAGGAAAAGATGGTTAACTGGCTTAAGATCGTAGTCATAGTTCTTTTATTGGTAGTGATAATAAACGACGTCAGTGTCATCGCTGTCGGTTACTTTTATATCGGTGACATGGCAAAACGTATCGCCAGAGTTGCGATAGAGGATTATAAGGTCAGCAATAGTGCCGATACCGCTGTAAGGGCGGCTCAAGAAAAGGCTCTGATGGAGAAAGTCACCATTACGGGCTTTCAAATTACTAATAATAAAGTACGTCTTAGTATAGCCGCTCCGCCGAGAAGGACATGGCTAGCTCATCGGATTTCCTCACTTAAGCCTTATTTATCCGCAAATGCACTAGTGGAACTACCGATAAGGTAATATAATTTAATTACATTTTCATTATATGTTCTTTTAGCTTTAACGCTCAGTTATCAGGGCTATCGGCTGGGCAGATGGTGGGTGCATGTCAAAGAAATTGATCTACGTTTTTGACACAAACGTCATATTAAACGATCCATACGCGATCTTTACCTATGATAATTCGGAGATCGTCATTCCGCAGACCGTTCTAACAGAGCTCGATCGTTTGAAGACCAGCAGAAGTGATCGAGAAGTTAAGTTTCGAGGACGCGAGTTTTCCCGGCTTCTTTTCGAACTTTCATCATACGGATCATTAAATGAAGGCATAGAGTTGGAAAATGAATCCGTAGTTCGAGTAGTTGCTTTTGAGCCGTCGAACGACTTGCCGGAGACGCTTAATAATAAAAACGCGGATGATCGAATTCTGGGCAGTACCTGGCTCTTAAAGAGGGCGAACCTCATGAAGAAAGTAATTCTGGTGACCAATGATCTTAATATGTTGCTTAAAGCCCAGACATTAGAGATCGATGTCATGCAGCATGAATATCGGGATAAGGGGATTTTTCAAAGATTTATGGAACGCCTCGGTTCGAAACGATATACATTGATCTGGCTTCTCGTCCCCGTTGTTCTGGCATCAATACTTGTTGTGCTCTGGTTATTTCAAGTTCCAAGCCCGATCCCCGGGCAGCGCAACGCCCTTACGCCGATATCGGATCCATTCCAGAGCTATTCGACTCAAGAGGTCTCGCTTGGAAACCAGATACAAAATGATCTCGATAACGCCGCTTTATGGATGGAGCTCGGGCGGGTTCAATTTGAGTGGGCGGAAAGATATCTTCAGGAAAATAAGGCCGGAGAAGCAAGGGTAAAATACCAGGATGCGTTAAATAGTTTTCAAAATGTCGTTAAAATAGAGCCGTTAAATCTAAAAGCAAGAAATAATATTGGCAGTACCTACTTTGTACTGGGTGATCATGAATTAGCTCTCGCTGTTTTTAAGCAGGTCATCGAAGATGATAATACGTTTAGCGACGCTTACGCTAATATTGGATATATTTTTCAACGACACGGGGATCAAAAGGGAGCTCTTGGCGCCTACAGAAAATACTTGGAAGTCGACCCCAGAGGGGCGCGAGCAAGTGAGGCAAAAAACGCTATCGATGAGATTGAAAATAATATCGGATCTGATGCTATCTAGATAAGAAAAGATTGAATTCACTTTTACTTTTAAGATACAATATAGTCGTACGTTGCTTGATAAGCGTAATTTTGGTTATTGGTTTAGTTCTAAGGGAAAGGATTTATGATGAGTGATAAAATAGTCGAATTAAGTGATGATAATTTCAAAACCGAGGTAGTGGAATCTGATGTTCCGGTAGTCGTCGATTTTTGGGCTCCGTGGTGTGGGCCGTGTCGCGTCATGGGACCAATACTCGAAGAGATGGCAGAGAAACATGACGGGAAGATTAAATTTGGCAAATTGAACGTCGACGAGAACCAAAATACGGCTTCAAACTTTGAGATAATGTCTATACCGACTTTTATTTTTTTTAACGGAGGCGAGGAAGTCAAGAAACTTGTTGGCGCGGTTCCTCAGAAAAAACTGGAAGAAGAATTAGCCGGATTAGTGGAGTAGTGGCAGATGTGTGAAGCGATAGTCTATATCAATAAAGAGGGCAAACAGGAGATGTTGATGGAGAATGTCGTCATCATCCGTCCGGAAACAGATAAATTGGTCTTAGTAGATCTCTTCGGGGAGACTAAGAGAATTGATGCCAGGATAAAAGAAGTGAAACTTGTCGAGCATAAGGTTATTTTGGAGACAGTATAGAATAATATCGTTACAGTGGATTTAAAGAAGACCGGTTAACGGTCTTCTTTTTATTCTTGCGTCAGCCGGAAATTATATATTATCTGAGGCCCAGAAGAGTCTTTAACTCTCTTGTCTGACGCCGACTGACCGGGACTTCACTTAAGTCCTCATCGTTTAACTTAAGCATATAGAGACCCCCGTATAGGGAGACCATTTCTTCTACATGGTCCAGATTTACGACATAACTTCTGTGTGATCTAAAAAAAGTTTTTTTAGGAAGACGCGCTTCAAACTCCTTTAGTCTAAAAGAGCTTACGTATTTTCCTCTTTCACTGTTAATTACGGTAAATTCACCATGGCTTTTAATAAAATATATCTCATCTGACTGGAGAAGGATGGTCTTAGAATCCTTTGTCACCGGAATTCTCTCGAGTGTCGGTTTGTCGCTATCGTAGGATTTTGTACCCTTTTTTTGCATGAGCTTGTCTCTTACCCTGGAAGTTGCTTGTTTTAGTCTCTCCTCCGAAACGGGTTTTACTAGGTAATCGACTATGTCTAACTCAAAAGCTTTAACCGCGAACTGCCCATAGGCCGTTGTAAAAATTACCGCGGGTTGGTTGTTTAGCTCTTTTATCTTCTCGGCCATTTCCATTCCGGACATACCGGGCATATCGATGTCGAGAAAAACTATGTCGTAGTTTACGGCCTCCAATAGCTGTAAAGCTTCATTTGCTGTTGTTGCTTCTCCCAACACCTCGATATCTTTTATCTTCTCGGTAAGATATCGCATTTCTGATCGCGCTGGCGCCTCATCGTCGACGATCAATGCTTTAATTTTCATCTACCCCTCCTGACAAAGGAATCCTTAGGGTTACTTCTGTACCGTATCCCAAGGTCGAATCAATAGCAAGCCGGTTGTTGGAGCCGTAATGAGTTAAAAGACGCTCCTTGACATTGCTAAGGCCGATTCCCAAACCTTTGTGGGAGTGTGATACGGTGGGGAGTATGGATTCTTTCATTCCGACTCCATCATCTTTTACCGAGATTACAAGATCTTCATCCGTAAGTCTCGCTGTTAAAGACAATTTTAGCTCTCCGCTTGCTGCCATTCCGTGTTTTATGGCGTTCTCTACAAGCGGTTGGATTACAAGAGAAGGTATCTGGACATTTTTTGCCGCAGCGTCAATATATCTTTTTACCTGAAGTTTTGTACCAAAACGAGCCTGTTCGAGTGCTAGATATGAATCAACGTATTTTATTTCCTCGTCTAGAGTGGTGAACTGAGATTGTCGCTCCAGAGAGTCTCTAAAAAAATCGGAGAACTTTAAGAGGAGTTCTCTTGCTGTTTGCGGATTTGTGCGGCATAGAGCCGCGATCGTATTTAGGATGTTAAATAGAAAGTGGGGATTGATCTGTGCTCTTAGAGCTTTTAGCTCGGCTTGAAACGCTAGACCGCGTTGTTTATCCAATTCTGACAGCTCGAGCTCGGTACTGAGCAGATTCCCAAGGCCTCTGGCTATAGTTATGTGACTCTCAGTTATCTTCATGGGCGAGTGATAGAGAAAGTCCAGCCTGCCAATAGTTCTGGTTTGTATCTTTAAGGCAATGGATACGCCTGTCCATACTCTCGAGGACCCAGATATCTCTGATTGTTTTTTAATATTATAGATACTTAAGTCATCATCTCTGAAACTTTCTTGAACATTGCTATCCCAAAGGGGTTTACCGATTTTGTTTTCTTCTGAACCAAGACCAGCATAGGCCATTATTTTCTTGTTATCGGATATGGCGACCGCGTCGACATCGGCACTATCGAGAATGATCTCCGCTACACGCTCTACGGCTTCACTTGACAGACCTTGTCTTAAGTAAGTGGCGGTCTCTTTTGCGATAGTTAGAATTTGATGGGATTGCTGCACCTTTGCTCGTTCCGGTGCCTCACGCCAGTTATAGAGGAGGGCGATGATGGCAAAAAGGCTTACTCCATAGATGAATCCGACAAGCAGAAAAGGGAAAGTCTCGATATTGTCCAGGTCGAAAAGATCGCTGGAAACAAGGATATAAAAAATCAGGGCCGACGCGATGAATGGAGTCGCACCAAGTACTAGATATGAGATTTGGGATGATTGTTTATTTTTCATTTCTCTAAAGTACACTGTCTATTATAGTTTATTTAGAGCTATCTTACTAATCTGATGAGCTCAAAATAGCCAAGATAAGAGGCGAGAACCATAAGTAATGTGCCAAAAAGTATCTTTAAATATTTCTCGGAAAGACTTATGGCGATCCGTGCTCCGATGATAGCGCCGGGAATGACCCCGATGATCAGATTGATAGCCAGAGGTAGATCGATGTGTCCCAACATAGAATGGATGACGGCTCCCGGGATTGTGATGGCCAGAATTATCGTAAGAGATGTGCCAAAAGCTAACTTCATCTCATGACCGATGACAAGAGATAAAAAGGGGACTAAAAGAAACCCGCCGCCCAGGCCCAAGAAACCCGCCGCCGATCCTATAAAAAGAGCGATTACCATAAGGTAAGGGGAAGAGAAGCTCTGCGCTTTTTTTATTTTTAGATTAAGCGGTAAGCGTGCTCCCAGAAAAAAAATGACGATAGCGCTTAGAAGTAATATCAGGCTACCGTTAAAAAATGAGGTCAGATATGAGCCCAGTATCGCCCCGAGCGCCGCCGGCGCCATCATGACGAAGGCCATGCGCTTGTCGATTAGATCGTTCTTGTAATATATATACGCTCCCGAAAGAGCGGTCGGTATATTTACCAGCAGTGGAGTTCCAACGGCTATCAAAGCGGAATATCCCAGCATCAGCCTTATTGCCGGCTTTGTTATTATGCCGCCGCCTATTCCCAGATGACCGGAGGCATAGCCGGCGATCAGACCTACCAGTATCGTTTCAGGGGATAGTTGCATCAAAGAAACCTAAGCCGCGCGTATTTAGTCGGAGACGACGGTATTATTTCTTCCCATCTCTTTGGCTACATACATAGCTTTATCCGCTTTGGATATGACAAGCTGGGGGTCGGCCTCTTTTTCGGAGACAACACATATTCCAAGGCTCAGGGTGATGTTTTCTATTTTGTTGTCGTGATTTTCTCCTATGAAGAAAGTCGTATCCGCGGTTATGGTGCGAAGTTTTTCGGCGACCGGATAAGCTTCGATTTTTTTTGTCTCAGGTAAGATAAGAGCAAATTCATCTCCGCCGTATCGGGCGGCGAAATCCGTCTCTCTAAGGTTGCTTGAAAGAATATTGGCGATCATTTTTAAGACCCGGTCTCCCTCCAGATGTCCGTAAGTGTCGTTTATCGTCTTGAAGTTATCTACATCGATCATTATAAGTGATAGAAATGAGTTATATCGCTTGACTCGCAGCGTCTCTTCTTTTAAGCGGTCCAGAAAGGCCCGATGGTTTAAAAGTCCGGTTAGACCGTCAGTGACTGACATCTCTAGAAGCTGCTTGTTTGATTCCATATATATTTTTTTCTGATAAGGAAAACATAGTGACCAATCTGTAAGATCTTGAAAGACAGCCTCGGCTCTGGCTCTGCATGTATCGTATCCACAGCTTCCACAGTTAAGCTCGTCCTCTATACTCATTTTCCCGCCGGCTTCCATGACCCCTTGCAGCTCACTAGGGGAAGGATTTGCTCGCTCGATCATCTTGTTAACAAATGTGCCTTTTAGATCTATCATAGGTATAGTCTCTTTGATCTCCTCAAAAGTTATCCCGTTTAAGAGCCTCTTTTTATATTCATCGATCACCCCGTTGACTCTCTTGTCCAGGGAGGTCTTTTCCATACCGGGACCGCTTATACAACCCTTGCAAGCCATAAGGTCTAAGAGCCTAGGTTTTTTGGAGAGTGAGGGACCGTAAGATTCTATCATTTGGTACGATTCATTTACACCGCGGGCGACTAAAAAAGAATTATCGATCATTGACTGGTTTTTAAGAACTTCTCTTGGGAAACCTTCGCTGACAGACAGGCTTCGATTAAGAAGGGGTCGTTCATAGAATATTTCTTCACTTGCGGTAGAGGTATTAGTTTCGCCAAGCAGCGAGTCTAGCTCGGAAAAGGTGAGAACTAGATCTATTGGTCTATCATCAAATCTTTGTGCCTCTATTTTCTTAGCGATGCACGGCCCGATAAAAATTGTTTTCACGCTCTGTTTGTTTATATCTTTTATAAGCCGGCCCTGAGCGATCATAGGACTGACTATGGGGGCGAGGTTGGGAATTAGTTCGGGATAGAATTTTTCTATCATCTCCACAATCGCTGGACACGTCGACCTTATGATACTCCTGTCGGTAGTGTCGTTTATATAGTCGAGGTAGACGTTTGCTACAATCTCATCACCAAGCACACTGTCTTCAACGCCTGAAAATCCGATAGCCAGTAGCTTCGTTTCTATCTCTGACGCGTTCATGTTCTGAAAATAGCCGGTAATCTCCGAACTTGTAATAGCTATGACATTATCGCTCTTAAGAAGCTCCTTGGCATCCTCGACATCGCTTCGTCCGGCGATGGCTTTGGAAGTACATTCAATGACACATCTTCCGCAGTATATGCATTTATCTTCGATGATACTGACATTTCGATCGGTTACGTTGATGGCCTTGACCGGGCAGACTCTTATGCAGCTGCCACATTCATGACACCTATTTTTCAGACCGGTTATCAACTCAGTTGAGCTCATCATTTACCAACCAGATAGGGGTAGAATATATCATTTGCTTGCTTCATAATCCAGGATTAGTTAAATTAATATAGTTATTACTTTATAAAATATTAAATTCTTGACTGAGTATAGTTTACTTGCTAACTTATAAATCCAAAGGAGCATAAGGAGTCTAGTCGGTGAAAAATGAAGAATCCTTTTCAAGTCTTGGCACTGGTAAAGCTTCCCCCTCTTGCTCAGTAACCAGTAGCCTAAGCGGTAAGATTAAAATAGTATCCTTAAAAGGTGAGATCGATCTGGATTGCGCCTCAAGAGTCTATAGTCTGATCTTGGCCGAGATCGACAACGGCGAACTAAGGTTTCTCTTGGATCTAAAAGAGCTGGATTTTATGGATTCCTCAGGGTTGCAGATACTTCTTCGCTTAAAAGAAAAACAGAATAAGCTCAAAAATGAGATCTTGATCGTAAATCCTAGCAATCATATAGTAAAGCTTTTTCAGCTTACCGGTTTTGATAAGCTATTTAGAATTTTTAACGACACCGCCGAGGCGTTGTCGTGGTTGGAAGATCAAGCTTAGAAACAAGTCTAAAGAACGCTCTCCTCAATTAGCAAAATGGCTTCTTGTGGCGAACTTGTCCCAAGAGCCGGGGATGAGATTTTAAAATGGCCTTCAGTACCGGTATTGATGATCACCAGCGGCTTGCCGAGCTTAAGTGAGAATCCTATCTCAGATAAAGTACCGAAGCCTCCACCGACCGCTACTACCCCGTCTCCGGATAGGGCGATAAGAAAATTTCTGCCGTGACTTTGGCTTGTCGGTATAGAGTAGGTAAGGTTTGGGCTGGCAAGGTCACGATTATCAAAAGGCAATATGCCGATAGATACCCCCCCTTCCAGCTTTACTCCGCCAGCCGCGGCATCCATTACCCCTCCCAGCCCTCCGCAGACCAGGATGTGACCTCTTTTAGCGATCACCCTGCCCAGTTCGCTTGCTTTAAGTTCTGTCACTTCATCTATTTTGTCTCCGGCGCCGATGACCGAGATGTAAAGTTGCTTGTCAGCCACTGGAGAGCCTTTTATTCATGGGGATTGACGTGGACCATAACATCTGTGACATTATCAAACTCCTTCATGATCTTAACTTTTACGTTCTTAGCGATACTATGACCTTCAGCAACCGAAAGAGAGGGATCTATGTCGATAATTAATTCGGCGGAAATAAACTGACCCATCCGCCGGGCTCTTCCGTAAGCGTGTTCAACGCCGTCACATCCCGCCGCGATCGAGGTCATCTTATCTATTATCGGTTGCTCAAGCGCCGCGTCCATTAGCTCTCTGGACCCTCTTATTACTACCCTATACCCGATACCGATGATTATAAATGATACAAGTATAGCCGCCAGCGGATCTAAGAAAGGAAAACCAATCATCGCTCCGGTAATGCCGATGATGGTCGCGAGCTTACTGATTACGTCTTTTCGATAATCTGTCGCGCTTGCCATTAGGACAGAGCTGTCTAGCCTTTTCGCGTAACCGAGCACATATCGATGGAGAATCTCTTTTATGACTAGGGTCAGTATCGCTACCGCCAGGGCGATAAATCGCGGACTGGTAGCCTTGCCCGACAAGATCAGTCTCGAGCTTGTGAAAAGTATATAAATACCGCTGGCTACGATGATAAGTCCGACTATGGAGGTGGCTATGGATTCAGCTTTTCCGTGTCCGTAGGGATGGTTTTCGTCTTTTGGTTTTTTAGATATTTTAAGACTTACCAGAACGGTACTCGTGGAAATGACATCTGACAGCGACTCGGTAGCGTCGGCGATCAAGGCATGGCTGTTGCCGACTATTCCGGCAAAGAATTTTATCGCGGTAAGGATTATGTTGGCGATGATCCCAACTATTGTTACTTTTTCCGCTTGCCTAAATCTTTCCTCTTTAGTCAGGCTTGGCCTTTTAGCTTCGTTCAAATTGGTTACCTCGACGATGTTTAACCGCTTATTTAGTCTTTAAGAGATCAGGCACTCACTTATCTGGACGGCGTTAAGAGCAGCTCCTTTAAGAAGATTGTCGCTAACCACCCAAAGGTTCAAGCCATGCTTGACTGATTTATCCTTTCGTATTCTTCCTACGTAAGTCAGCTCACTTCCTGATGCCGTGATCGCCATAGGATAGATATTTTTAGAAGGGTCGTCGGCTATCGCTACGCCCGGCGCGTACCGCAATATCTTTTTTGCCTCTTCGGGCGGTGCCTCATTCTCGAATTCAATATTTATTGATTCACTGTGGCAGTTGATGACAGGGACTCGCGCTGCCGTAGCGGTAATGGCAAGATCAGGCAGATCCATGATCTTCCTCGTCTCCATGACCATCTTCTTCTCTTCTTTAGTACTGCCGTCGCTTTCAAAGACATCGATATGAGGCAATATATTAAAAGCTATCTGGTGAGGATATACGGAGCTTAAGGTTGCTTCGCCTTTAAGGGCGGCTTTGCATTGGCTTAATAGTTCTTCAATAGCGACTTTACCCGTACCCGAAACAGCCTGATACGTCGAGACGACTATTCTTTTTAACTTAAAAGCGTCATCGAGAGGTTTTAGGGCAAGCACCATCTGAATGGTCGAGCAGTTTGGATTGGCGATAATTCCCTTATGTGATCCAATGGCCGACTTATTGATCTCGGGTACGATCAATGGAACATCAGGGTCCATTCGATAAGCGCTGCTATTATCGACGACCGTCGCTCCGTCGGCTACGGCCTTGGGAGCAAATGCAAGGCTTACGCTGGACCCGGCCGAAAAAAGGGCAATATCGATATTTTTAAAAGAATCATCGGTTAGCACTTCCACGTCGTACTCTGAATCTTTAAATGCGATCTTTTTGCCGAGGGAACGTTTGGAGGCAAGGGGTCTTAAGATATTTACGGGAAAGTTTCTTTTTTCTAAAACCTGGCACATCTTTTGGCCGACAGCCCCCGTAGCTCCTACTACGGCTACGTTATAAGATACCATCTAAGCGCTTCCTTGTTCGAGATCGAAGGCGTCGTGTAGAGCTTTGACAGCTTTTACGGTATCTTTCTCTTTTATAACACAAGATATTTTTATGGATGAGGTACTTATCATCTCTATGTTGATTTCTTTTTCAGCAAAGACCAGAAACATCTTAGCGGCGACCCCCGGATGACTTTTCATTCCGGCGCCGACAAGCGAGACTTTCGCGATATTATCATCATAAGAACTGCCCCTTGCCCCTAGCTTTTTTACCTCGGCGTCGATAAGTTCTTTTCCTTTAGCTAAGTCGTACTTTGGCACCGTAAACGAGATATCCGTTATTCCCTGGTCGCTCACGTTCTGGATTATCATGTCTACATTGATATCCCCCTTTGCCAGTGATCCGAAGACCTCGGCGGCGATGCCCGGCTTGTCCGGAACTCCGAACAGAGTTATCTTTGCCTCGTCATTGTCGTGAGTTACTCCGCTGATTATCGCTCTCTCTTTCATCTTGTCCTCTTCCGTTATGTAGGTCCCTCTCTCGTTTGAAAAACTGGATCTGACCTCTATCGGTACACCATGATTTCTGCCATACTCAACCGACCTGAGCTGAAGGATCTTGGCACCGGTCGCGGCCATTTCCAACATCTCTTCGAACGAGATCACATTAAGTTTCCTGGCATTTGGTATAATTCTCGGGTCAGCCGTGAAAACCCCCTCTACGTCGGAGTATATCTGGCAAGTCGCGCTTAATTCGGCGGCGATGGCGACAGCGGTCGTGTCTGAGCCGCCGCGTCCGAGTGTGGTGATTTCCTCGTCTACTGTAACACCCTGAAAACCGGCTACGATGACTATCTTATCCTTTTCCAGTTCTTTTTTTATTTTCTCTACCCGGACTTCGACTATCTTTGCTTTCGTGTGAGAAGTGTCGGTCACTATCCCTACTTGGGCTCCGGTGAATGATATCGCTTCCTCGCCAAGCGCGTGGATCGCTATAGATAAGAGAGCGATTGATCTCTGTTCCCCTGTAGCAAGGAGCATGTCTAGCTCGCGCGTTGGCGGATCGTGCGTCAATTGGTTTGCAAGCGCCATAAGTTCATCGGTCGAGTCACCAAGAGCCGAAACGACGGCAACGATCTTTTTTCCGCTATTTTTTGTCTCAACGATCCTGCTAGCGACTCTTTTTATACAATCGATATCAGCGACCGAAGAACCGCCATATTTTTGTACTATTATATTGCTCAATATTTTATTCACCGGTGCCGTACTTAGGGTAATGAGTTTTCATAACTTGCTTCACGCAAGTTTAACAAAAAAGGACTCAAATTACCTATAGCGGAGTTAAAAAAAGCCTTTCTCTATGATGGAGTCAGACTTTGAAGGTCCTTGTCGGTAAGGGTCAGGCCGCGCTTTTTACGCTCTCACTCTTATTTGCGGCAACCGGTCGTGTATGGAAGTCGATTTCGAAAAAGAGTGATATTACTTGACCAAGACCCAGGAAGAAAACAAATTGAAGCAGGATAAATCCTTCAAATATAAGAGCTGTGACAATGCTTGCTCCCGGCGTTACCGGAAGACCAAGGCCTGATGAGATAAGGTTTGAACTAAAGAGCATGCTTATAGCGATGATAGAACCCGCTCCAAATATTATCCAAGCGATGATCTTATAGACTGACGCAAGTATCCTTAATGCCCTGAAGTTCATTTAAGACCCCCAAAAATTGTATTAATTTTGTCGACTTATAATTTTAATTATTACCCGACGGCCTCGCTTACTAAACGGGCAGCGCTAAAAAAGGTCGAAAAAATGAGATGGTTTAATAAGAGTCCGGAGGAAAACGGGTAACGGATAACGTAAAGATACGGGGAATGGTTAAGGGATAATGGGGAACGTAAAATGTTCGAGTGGTGAGTCAAGCGTCCAGAGGGAAAGTTTTCCGTTGGAGTCTAAAGGGATAAACCCGGGGAAAAGCGAAAGTTGGCATCCAAAAGATGACTTAGGCAAAAAGGGGACTGTCCCCTTTTTTTACTTCCACATTCCGTCTTTGCGAGACATTGACCCTCTCGGCCGCCGTAATCCGCGAAGCGTTACGAGTTAGCCACAACTTCAGCCGTGGCTAACTCCGGAATCTTTTAACATCTTACTAACTTTCTGACGCCCTGACGTTTAAATTACTCTTCGGGCTCGCATCTTTTCAGGACACGCTCGTACTGATCGTCGATCATTTGCTGGACTTCGGCCAGTTGTCCTTCATTTCCCGGTGCCAGAATATTTCTAAATCTTCCCTGTGTTTTAAAGAATTCTTCGATGGGCTCCCGATCTCTGACTTTTACTGTTATTCGCCATTTACCATCCACGACTTCATACATCGGCCAATATCCTGTTTTGACGCCCATTTTACAGATAGCTATTGTCTCTTCGGCCGGGTGCCGCCAACCTCTCGGGCAAGGGGCGAGAACATTTAAAAAAGCCGGGCCCTCCGCTTCGAATGCCTTGGTCGCCTTGGCGCCCAAGTCTTTCCAGTGGCTTACGGCCGCTTGCGCTACATAGGGAATATTGTGGTCAGCTATTATCGCAGTGAGATCTTTTCTCATCGATAGCTTTCCAGCCGGCGTAGTAGTCGTCCAGGCCCCCGGAGGGGTTGCGCTGGAGCGCTGGATACCGGTATTCATGTAAGCGCCGTTATCGTAGCAGACATAGACGAAATCGTGGCCCCTCTCCAGAGCGCCGGAGAGTGACTGAAGACCGATATCGTAGGTTCCTCCATCTCCGCCGAAGGCGACAAATTTCATCTTCTTCTTGATCTTACCCTTACGCTTAAGAGCGTTATATGCCGCTTCTACCCCACTGATCGTTGCCGACACGTTTTCGAAAGCGGTATGGATATAAGATGATTTCCAGGCCGTATATGGGTAAATCGTCGTCGATACTTCTAAGCAACCGGTTGCACATCCGAGCACTATCGGATCGTTGGAGGCAAGAAGCACCTGCCGTACGGCAATTGATGCGCCGCAACCGGCACAAAGTCTATGCCCGCCGGTTAAATAATCTTCTTTATCAGTTAAATCTCTTAATTTTGCCATTATATTCTCTCCACTCGTTTATTCTTTAAGATCCAGATATCCGACCGTCTCTTCGATCGTTCCCGAATCCGATACTTTCTTTAATCTGGCGAAGGCTTTTTCTATAGTCGCGATGCCAACGTCTCTACCACCCAAGCCATAGATAAAGTTAATGATATCCGGTTTCTTCGCATTCTCAAAAAGCGCCGATCGGACCTCGACAAATACCGGGCCGCCTTCGCCTCCGGGGGAGAAAGACCTGTCCATAACCGCTACCGCCTTAAGTGGGCTAAGTATCTCTGCCAGTTCTCTTGCGGGAAACGGCCTAAAGCTCCTAAGTTTTATCATCCCCACTTTTTCGCCCCGAGCTCGCAGGTCATCTACTACCTGCCTGGTAGTGCCCGCAGCCGATCCTAGGATGATGACAGCTATCTCCGCGTCTTCTAATCGATAGGTTTCAAATAGTCCATATTCTCTTCCGAACAGTCCGCCATATTCCTTGCCAACCTCTAAGATCACGTCTTTAGAACCCAACATGGCAAGCTCCTGATCTCTTTTGAATTCCGGAAAAAATCCGTGCAGGCCGTCAAATGGCCCGACGGTAATGGGAGCATCAGGATCTAAGAGGGTGTAGGGTGGATCGATCTCACCTACGAATTTTTTTACTTCGTCGTCTTCTATCATTTCCAGTCTATCGATCGAATGGGTTATGATAAAACCGTCAAGACAGACCATTACCGGCAAGCTCACTCTTTTATCTTCAGCGATCCTGATAGCCTGGATCGTTGTATCGTAAGCTTCCTGTGCGTTTTCGCAGAATATCTGTATCCAGCCTGAATCTCTAGCTCCCATCGAATCACTGTGGTCACAGTGGATGTTGATCGGACCGGAAAGTGTCCGGTTAGTATTGTGCATCACGATCGGCAGCCGGTAAGAACTCGCTATATATAGGACTTCCCACATGAGAGCCAGGCCTTGAGAGGCGGTAGCCGTCATAACTCTGGAGCCGGCCGCTGAAGCACCGATGCTGGCGCTCATCGCGCTATGCTCGCTCTCGACGGTTACATATTCTGTGTTTACCTGACCATTGGCCACGTATTGAGAAAACTCTTCCACTATTGTTGTCTGTGGAGTTATCGGATAAGCGGCGACGACGTCAGGGTCGATCTGTCGCATAGCCTGGGCTATAGCGATATTTCCTGTAAGAGCAACTGTTTTTGCCATCTTATTTCTCCTCCGGTTCCATATCGATCGCATCTTTTGGACACTCGGCCGCGCAGATGCCGCAACCTTTACAGTGATCGTAGTCGATGTCGTACATCTTCTGATCTTTGACCATGATCGAAGAATCGGGACAAAATATCCAACAGATCATGCAATGGGTACATTTATCTTCATGCCAGATCGGCTTTTCAGATCTCCAACCACCGGTTCTATATAGTTCCGCTGTCGCGGGGGCCGGTATGATCGACCCGATCGGATGATCTCCGGTCTTCCAGTTTTTTATATCTTTAAAATCCCAGCTCAATCTCCTTGTACCTCCTCTAAAGCTCTTTCAAAGGCTTTTACGTTTCCCTCTACTATCTCCGTATTGAATTTTTTTCCGAAAGTGGAACGAATATGATCGCTTACTTTATCGGAATTCATGATCTTAGTAGCTCCAAGTAGCGCTCCCAGAATCGGTATGTTGGGAAAATCCTTCCCGATACTGTCCAGGGCTATTTTGGAGGCGTTGACAGTGAAGACGTTATAGCCTTCGATGTTTGCCTTCTTTCTAATATCTGCCGGCGACAGTTCAGAATTTACGATTATCGTCCCATCTTCGGTCAGACCGCTGGTCACATCCACAACGTTTAATAAAGTGGCGTCAAGGATGATCACGATATTCGGATTTACTATATTACAGTGAATATTTATCGGCTCGGATGAGATCCTTGTAAAAGCTTGTAAAGGGGCACCCATGCGCTCCGGGCCGTATTCAGGCGCTGCCTGAAAATATTTGTTTTGTTCCAAGGCTGTCTCAGCGACGAGTTTCGCTGCTGTAACCGCACCTTGGCCGGCTCTCGCGTGCCACCGGATTTCAGTTACATCTGCCATCAGTTTCCTCTCGATTTTAGAATAGTAGATTATACCACAGTGAATGCACATTATTTACTATTTTAGGATAAAAATATCCCCGACAATCTGCCTATAGATCAAGCGCTTGTCTGGGGTGCTAATTAGTATAACATATACGGTTGCCTGGGGCTAACGGAGAGCGGAGTCGAGGGAACCAAGGTAAGGAGTGAGAGAGTTAGGAGTAGCAAGAGAGCCGAAAGCAGAGAGCGGATTTGAGGGAATCAAGGACTGCGATGACCGAATGGGCCAATGTCTCGCAAAAACGAAAAAACCGTAAGGCTTCAGAGTAAGAGAGTAAGGAGTTAGGAGTAAGATAACAACAAGCAGTCGTGATAGATTTAGATGTAATTAGTGAGAATGAAAAACAAAGGGATTTTAGACCGTGGGAGATTCTTCGCTAATGCTCAGAATGACTGTAGTCGGAGATTGCTGTGATCGAGGCGGTTGTTGACCGGCAACGCTTCAGAGATTGTCACAACTGAGACCCTTGCCTTATCGTAACCCGTGACCCTCCATCCGCCACCGGCAGATTTTTTTCTCTTTAGCCCGGCTCTCTTTTTTCACTCTAGACTTCAGACTAATCCCTCCAGACTTTTTACGTTCCCTACAGCTCGCGTCTTCCGTCCAAAGCTCGACCCAGAGTGATCTCATCAGCGTATTCGAGGTCTCCGCCAACGGGAAGGCCGCTGGCGATCCGGGTTGTTTTAACGTCGTACTCTTTTAGAAGCTTAGATATGTACATGGCCGTCTGTTCGCCTTCTATGTTCGGGTTGGTAGCGATCACTATTTCTTTTAGTTGAGAGTTTTTTACTCTTTCAACAAGTTCAGCGATTTTTAGGTGTTCCGGCCCTATCCCGTCAATTGGCGAGATCGTTCCGTGAAGTACATGATATAAGCCTTTATAGTGGTGGGTCTTTTCTATCGCGATGATATCTTTCGCGTCTTCGACTACACAGATAAGGCTGGTATCTCTTTTTGTGTCCATGCAGATCGGGCAGAGATCTTGGCTCGCGAAATTAAAACATTGCTTGCAAAAGCGGATCTCCGTCTTGGCTAGAGAGATGGACCTAGCCAGCTTTTCCGCGTTACTGCTTGGACCTTCGATTATAAAAAAGGCAAGTCTTTGAGCAGTCTTCGGACCGATGCCGGGAAGTCTTTGCAATTCTTTTATTAGATTAGAGAGCGGCTCCGAGTAGTAAGACATAGATGTCGGTTTATATGTCCCGGTCCCCTCTAAAGACCGGGGATACCGAGTCCTGAAGTCAGGCCGCCAAGCCTTTTTGACGCGAGTTCCTGGGATTGGCGAAGGGCCTCGTTTACCGCCGCTACTATCATGTCTTGAAGCATCTCAGCATCTTCAGGGTCGATTGCTTCCGGATCGATTATGATCTTTTTGACCTCTTGTTGGCCGGTAACGACTGCTTTTACCATCCCGCCTCCGGAGCTTGCCTCTATCACTTCATCTGACAATTCTTCTTGGATGCGAGCCATATCGCCTTGCATCTTTTTCATCTGCTTCATCATCTTGCCGTATTGACCACCCATAATTCCTCCTAAAAGTCGATTTTAATAATCTTGATCACTTACGATCTCCGCTCCAAATCTATCTTGCAACATCTTGATCTTGTTTTCTGTATCGTCCTCGTTTTCGACTTCGGCCTTTTCCATTTCGGTTATAGTTTGATCGATCTCAGCCGCCGTTTCCACCGGCGCCGTCGTCGTTGTCTTAAATAATATCGAAAGATCGGATAATATAATATCTTTGACCGAGGACTCGATGGTCTGCTTATTATTGTCCTTATTTAATAATTTCATCTGCCAGTCTTGCTCAACTCCGATGATCAATTTACCGTTTTTAACTTCCAAAGGAACGCACTCTGCCAATATGGCGTGGGTAGGAAGGCTCTTCTGTTTTACTTTAGCCAGCACCGTCGGCCAAAATCTTTCAAGATCTCTCTTCGTCATAGCTGAGCCACTACCGCCGCCCTTAACGACCGGGGTATTCTTACTTTTTTCAACCGGCGTTTTCCCCTCCACCTTTATATCCGCGACTGGTTCATCAGCCGCTCCGGTTTTTTCGGGCTGATCTGAAATATCATTCACCCGGGTCTTTTTTTGCCCCGCTTTACCGGTTGTTACGAGTCTTCTTTCGATATCGTCCAGTCGTTGATAGACGGCATCCAGGCTCTCTTCGGTCCTCGGGCTCATCGCTTTTAACATCGCCAGTTCAAATACGAGCTTATGATCTCCCTCTTGTTTCATGTCTATCAGGGCATTCCCGAAAATATCTAAAAGACGCCGGACCATCGGTTTGGAAAATTTTAAAGCAACTTCTTTTAGGAGCTTCGTATCTTCAGTAGTCGCCATGATCAGACTGTCGTCTCCACCGTTTTGCATGATGAAGATATTACGAAAGTGCTCGACAAGTTCTCTCGCGAACTGTCTAAAATCGCGGCCTTCGTCAGATAACCGATGAGATATGGCAAAGATCTCTTCCGTTTTGCCTTCCTCGATTATACGGCCGGCTTCAAAGAGTCTCTCGGAGCCTATGAGCCCTAAGAGATCGATCACATCGCTCTTTTGTATTTTTTCCTCCGCGTATGACGAAAGCTGGTCAAGCAGGCCAAGCGCGTCTCTTAGACCGCCTTGCGCCTGTTTAGCGATCATTTCGATAGAGGCGTGCTCATAGTCTATTTTTTCTTTAATAGCTACCTTTTCCAGGTGTTTGATGAGATCTTGAAATTTAATCCTTCTAAAATCGAATCTCTGGCATCTGGAGATGATCGTAGGGATGATCTTGCTGGGCTCAGTGGTCGCCAGCACAAAAATGACATGTGAAGGCGGCTCTTCGAGCAGTTTTAGCAGGGCATTAAAAGCTTCTTGTGTAAGCATGTGGACTTCGTCTATTATGTACACTTTTTTGGAGGCTCCTGTCGGCACAAATTTAGCTTTTTCGCGAAGGTCCCTGATCTCATCGATACCCCTATTAGATGCCGCGTCTATTTCTAAGACATCCAACGAAGTGCCGTCAGTGATGGTCAGGCAATTGTTACATTTTTGGCAGGGATCGACTAAAGGGCCGTCATCGCAGTTTATCGCCTTGGCTAGAATTTTTGCCATACTGGTCTTACCTGTTCCGCGGGGCCCGGAGAAGAGGTAGGCGTGGGCGATACGTTTGTTTTTGATCGCGTTCGAAAGGGTTTTTGCCACATGGTCTTGACCGACAATTTCTTTAAAACTTTGCGGCCGCCATTTTCTGTATAAGGATATGTATGCCATATTTAGCTCACTACAATAATTAGATCTGCTCGGTACTTATTAGTCTACTATAACCATCGATATTTAAGCGGATAAAATCATATTATCGTTTCTAAAATAATTTCTCTATAAAAAACTGTTAAGGTTTTTGGTGGCCTTCTAGACTTTTTTAGGTAGTTCACTTAAGTTTTTGCGAGAATTTGCATACGTCCAAGCACAGGTTCCCCGTAATGACTAAGTGTGTTTGTCGCCATCATCCCCGCACTCGTCTTTACGAGACATCGACTCTCGGTCGTCGCAATCTCTGATCCCTCAAATCTGCTCTCTTACTCCTTACTCCTTACTCCTTACGTTCACAGCCTCAACTCTACTCTCTACTTTCAGCTCTCTCATTTCTCTCGTTTCTTTCCCTCTAGACTAATAAAAATTGACCGTGCACCTGTCATCGACAGACATTGACGAGCGATATCCAAGTAGCCGGCTCAGACTAGGCAACCCTAGCGGCACACAGAAGAGGTCGCTTACCGCTGCTTCCTTCCGGATCTGACGGGGTTTACGATTTTCTGTTGCGCAGGACCCAGCCGTCAACACTGCTTGCCCAGGTTCATACACGTTAATAAATGCCTCAAACAGGAATTCAGCCCAGCTATAGCGGATTGCTGGTTATAGGGCACCGCTGACTCCCCGCCTAGCACGGTCAAACTGAGTATAGCTTCGGTTAATTGTCGAGTCAATTCAGCCTTC
>SDBV01001875.1_pt1 | contig 31534 bp, 13 predicted proteins | sample 2277081 | NCBI WGS metagenome assembly SDBV01 (sample SAMN10402039, study PRJNA504765) | marine sediment metagenome | isolation source: marine sediment core GS10_PC15, 223 cmbsf | place: Arctic Ocean: Southern Knipovich Ridge | collected 2010 | reverse complement strand
TCATAATTGCCCGCCGTCAAACTGCTAAACATATAACGACCAGCCTCACTCAACGGATCAATCACGCCATTGTCGTCAACATCCACCCCGCCGGTAGTCGTCGTAGCAACCGTCAAACCGGTGCCAGTATCGACAAGCTCAACCGTCCACCCATTAATCCCAAACTCACCCGCATCCTGCACGCCGTCAGAATCAGCATCGTTGAACACCTGCCCGGAAAGTATCCCAAGCTCAGTGGTGGCGAAATCAAGGCCCGACAGCGCCTGGCCTGCCCCTACTGTCACGGTGTACAAATCGCCGGCAGGCTTGGTCGGCAGGTAGCCTTCCAGCATTATCATCTCCACGTCGAACGTGCCGGCCGGCAAGCTACTCAGTGAATACAGACCCATCTCGATAGCCGGATCGATCGCACCGTCGCCATCAAGATCAACGCTCGCCGTAACAGCCGAATCGACGACCCGCCCGCTGACGGGATCGGTGGCCTGCACGGTCCAACCATCCAACCCCACCTCGCCGGCCTCACGCAAGCCATTAGCGTTGAGATCATTAAAGTGCTGGCCACTAACTATCCCGCCCTGGAAATTGCTAAAGTACAAATCACCGATGGATTGATCGTTAGCCAGGCTGAAAGTCCAGGGATGATCGCCGTACTCGGGAATGGTACTCAGCACGAGGGGGCCAATCTGACCACCGGACTCACTATGGACCGTGCCATCGGGGCCTATCAGTTGGAAGGTGTATCCCGAATCTTTGCGGTAACCGGTCACCAGTACGGTTCCAGCCGTCGGATCCTCGATGACCCAGACGTCCAGGTCGTTGAAGTCCCTATCGCCGGCTGACTGCCAGTAGTCTGCGCCAGTGCGGGTGTCCTCAAAAATGAACCAATACATGTTCGGATCGGTGCCAGGGGTGTATTGCGGCATGTTCCAGCGGTCCAGCGTGCCGTCCGCGTAGACGTCGTCGTTGACCTTCCACAAGCCCGACTGGCGGCCGAGATCTACATGCGATCCATCCAGCCAATACGGATAATGGTCGAATATCGGAAGGTCGTATAGCAGTGTCCCACCACTGTGTACGCGGAGGTCCACAGCCAGCGGCTCGACCCAGCTCTGCACCCAGCCGGCCTGGGAGACCTCTCGTAATTCGTAGTCGCCAGCAGGCAGGTCGGTGAAGACATAGAGCCCAGCTTCGGTCATCGGATCAATCACGCCATCACTGTTCAGATCGACGTCGGTGGTCACGGTCGTCGCCGCCACCAGCCCGGTAGCAGTGTCCACAAGCTCAATAGTCCAGCCGCTCAGGCCCACCTCGTCATCGGCGCGGAAGCCATCGGCGTTGACATCATTCCACTTCTGACCCGACAGGCCGGAAGGCTGGTAGTTGCCGAAGTCGCCTTCCGTCTCGTGCTGGGCGATGTCGACGGTGTAGGTGTAAGTCGTCGTAACAGGCCCGGAATTGATCCAGCCAAGCTGACCGACCTGGCGGACCAGGTACGTCCCCGGCAGCAGATCCGTGAACCGATACGTGCCTCGCTCTTCGACGGGATCGATAGCGCCATTGCCGTCGATGTCCCGGTCAGCCGTCAGAGCCGTGGCGAGTACGCCGCCTGTGGCTGGGTCCACCAGCTCGACCGTCCAGCCATTCAAGCCGTTCTCATCGCCGTCGTGGATGCCATCGCCGTCGGAATCGTAGAAGATCTTGCCGGCTATCGACGGCAAAGATGCAACGCCGAAGTCCAGCCCGCCCTGCGTCTGGCCGCTTAGCGGCAGGTAACCGTGCGGCAGCCCGCCGGCAGGAGAAGTCTGCGACCACGACTCGGGCGGGGCCAGACGAATCTCATGACTGCCCGGCAGCACGCCCGTGAAGACATATAGGCCTGACTCCGTGTGCGAGTCGATCACGCCGTCGCCGTCAACATCCAAGTCGGCGGTGACAGTTGTAGCTATTACCGCGCCGCCGGCATCGACCAACTCAACAGTCCAGCCGTTCAGGCCGTCCTCATCGGTATCCTGCAAGCCGTCGTAGTCGAGATCGGCGAACACCTGCCCCTCGGCCGCCGCCGGTGCGAAGACACCAAAGTAGGCCTCTGAGACGGTCGCCGAGCCGACCGCCACCTCCACAAGGCCGAACGTGTCGTGGAAGCCGGGATAGCTCAGCGTCATTCTCAAGTCGCCCGCGCCGCCAACATAGCTGCTAAACGACGCCGTAAAGGTGACCACGCCGTCCTCCGCCAAGTTGGCCAGATCCAGAGCAGGCAGCGTCACTGTCGCCGTATACCAGCCACCAACCGTGCCCCCAGACGTAAAGAGGTCGCCGAAAGAGATACCCTCGGCTTCCAGCGTCATGCGCTCATTACTGTAATCGAGATCGCCCGTGGCCTGGACAAGCAACGATCCCTCGCCGGTCGGGTGGATTGCGTCTGTGAAGTCGAACTGTGACGTCGCTGGGTACTGAACGGCCCCAACTTGCTCGATCATCTCGTCATATTCGACGATGTCCGCACCGGGCAAGGTCTGCACATGGTCCGCGTCGAAAGACTGACGGACGAAGTACTGCGCCACCGGCAAGCCGGCGAACGAGTACCAGCCTGCCTCAGTGGCAGGATCGATCACGCCATCGCCATTGCGATCGTCGTCTGCCGTCAAGGTTTCGTCGGTGACGACGCCCGTCGCCGCATCAATCAACTCTATCTTCCAGCCATTGACGCCCGGCTCACTCGCATCCTGGCCGGCGTCGCCGTTGACGTCATCAAACACCTGACCTTCAATATCGCCATAAGCAATATTCGCGAAATCCAGGCCATCGGCCCGTTGGCCAACCACCAGCGAAACAGCGTATGCGCTGACCGGTGCAATGGCCGACCACCCTGGCTGCAGAACTTGCCGGACGATGTAGTTGCCGGGAATCATGCGGTCGAATGTGTATAGCCCACTCTCGGTATCAGCAGAGATCACGCCATCGCCGTTCAGGTCTATGCTGGCCGTCGTGGTTGTGATAGTCAGCCCAGTGTCGCTGTCCGTCAGTTCCACAACCCAACCGTCCTGCCCTAAGTCGCCGGCGTCGTGAACGCCATCGAGGTGGCGGTCGGCAAAGATTTGCCCCGAAACAATCGCCGGTAAGAATGCGCCGAAGTCCAGGCCGGTCACGTGTGAGCGGTCGAGGGAGACGGAATGATCGCCAGCCGGGAACGTCTGTGCCCACAAGGGCTGTGTGACCAGGCGCACGTCATAATCGCCCGGGAGGATCGCGTCGAAGCTGTACAGCCCGGTTTCGGTGGCGGGGTCAATGACGCCATCGCCGTTTAGATCGATACTTTGGGTTGTGGTCTGGAAGATCTGACCGGTGTCCAAGCTGACGAGTTCTACAATCCACCCGTCCAGGCCGGGCTCCCCTGCATCTCGCCCGCTGTTATTGTTCCGGTCCCCTACCAAGCTGCCCGAGACGGAACTGAACTGCACATTGCCGAAGTCTGCATCGCTGATGATTTGGTTGGCTTCGAGGGAGTACTGGAAGGAAGTAGGCCGATCGTTATGGGAAAGAACAAGGAGCGATGAGTTAGAGGACGCCACCACATACAGCATCGTGCCATCCGGGCTGACGGCGACTGCCTGCGCCGAGTCCAGGCCGTCGGCAATCTCATATCCGTCCCGCAGCAGATGACTGAATGTCAGCGCCCCGGTGATTTCGTTCCTGTCGAAGACAACGAGAGCGTCGTCGTAGTTCCCCACCACCAGCACCGTCCGGCCGTCTGGGCTTACGATAACGCTTTGGGCTCTATCGAGACCATTGATGCCATTCACACCGTCACGATGGACCTCGACGAAGGTTGGTTCGCCCGTCTGCATATCCCGGCTGAATACAGCCAGCGTGTCGTCGCCGGAAGAGGCGACGTAGATGTGATGCCCATCGGGGCTGACAGTAACATCTTCGCCGCCGATCAAGCCCAGGACGCCGTCCTGCCCTTCGTGGAGCGTGCTCTGGTGAGTCAGCTCACCGGTCACCAGATCACGCCGTAGCGTTTCAAGGGTCTCGGCCGAGCCACTTGTTACGTATGCTTGTCGCCCGTTGGGGCTGAAGGTGATATTTGAGACGTTCGTCATTTCGGGCAACAATTGTTGCAAGGCCAACTGACCAGATGCTGGATCCCGAGCGAAGACTGTGACACCCTCGTCATAGCTGGTGACGTAGACATGGTTGCTGTCCGGGCTGACGGCCAGGCTCCACGCTCTGTACAGACTGTCGATGCCATCAACGCCGTCCTGCACAACCTGCAGCAGTGTGAGCTGCCCCGTAGTCGCCTCGCGGGAGAACACACTCAGGGCGTTGGTGTAGATGCTTGTGACGTATACGTACTGCCCGTCAGGGCTGACCTCCACATTGACGGGATAATCCAGACCGTTGGAACGACCTCGTAGCTCTTGCGTAAAGAACACCTCCCCAGTTACCGGGTCGCGACCGAACACAGCCAGCGAATCGCCGATGCGCGACGTGATGTAAAGGTGTTCGCCATCGGGAGATGTTGCCACTTCACCGGCGTAGTACAGGCCGTCGGCGTCGGCACCATCCTTCAGAAGTTGAAGCACTTCCAATTCGCCGTCCCCCATGGGTGTCGTCTGACCCCAGCCAGGTTGAGTTATTTCGCGGACGGTGTACTCGCCCGGCAGCAGATGCTCGAAACTGTACAGGCCTGTCTCCGTCTCGGCGTCTATCACGCCATCGCCATCCACATCTCGGCTCATCGTCGTCGCCAGGACGAGCACCTCGCCACTGGCGATGTCGACCAGTTCAATCGCCCAGCCGTCCAGCCCTAGCTCACCCGCGTCCTGCAGGCCGTTGGCGTTGAGGTCTTCGAACTTCTGGCCGTGGACTGCCGCCGGGTCGCTGACGAGAACGCCGAAGTCTCGCCCGGCCGCCCTCGCGTCGCCAGAGAGGAAGGTGACAAAGTATGACGCGGCAGGTGAAGTCTGCGCCACAGCCGACGGGAGGGAGAAGCGGACCTCGTAGTCGCCAGGCGCCAGGTCCGCGAACAGGTATGCCCCGTTCTCCGTGGCTGGGTCGATCGTGCTATCACCGTTCACGTCCATCGGGCCCGACCGCGTGAGGGCCAGGTAAGCCCCTGTGTTCGCATCCAGTAGATGCACAATCCAGCCGCCCAGACCGGGCTCGCCCACATCGCGCACGCCGTCGACATTGTCGTCGTGGAATACTTGCCCGGCGACGCTCACTGCCTCGTAGTTGCCGAAATCTACGCTGGCAAGCACCTCGTCGACGCCTAGGGTTATCTCGTGAGGGACCACGCCATGGGGCCTGGCATAAACAACGACGCCACGGCCATTCCGCTTTGTAACGTAGACCTGCGTGCCATCGGGGCTAAGGCTCACGCTGCCGGCGGCGGCGGCCTCATCGTTGCTCACCGTGTTCAGATCGGTCACTGCCTGCAGGAATGTCAGTTCGCCCGTGACCACGTCGCGGCGGAATACGATCAAAGGCGCGCCCTCGTAGGACGTGGTAGAGTGCCCCGTCACAAACACATGCTCGCCATCATCGCTGATGACGACGTCGCCTGCCCCTGCTGTGCTCCCCACGGGTGTCCGGCCTCCCTGCAAGTACTGTTGAAGGCTAAGCTCGCCTGTAATCTCATCGACGACGTACAACGCGACTGTTCCGTAACTATTTGCTGCTGTCACGTATACGTGCGAGCCGTCTTGGCTGACGGCAACTCCCCTTACGCGATTCAGGCCATCGTCGGCCTGGCCAGCGTGTGCGATCGTCTGCACGTGGGTCAGCAGGCCTGTCGCCGGGACACGCTGGAATCTCATCAGCCTTCCGCTGGAAACAACATAAACGGCCTCGCCGTCGGCAGACATCGTCAGCCCGCGCAAGTAAGTCAGGCCTGTCATACCATCAACCGCCTCCTGAAAGATCTGCCGGGGGGTAAGCCGCCCGGTAAGCTGATCTTGCGAGAACACGACAACGGCGTTGTCATCCTCGCCGAGAACCAGCACCGATCGCCCGTCGGCGCTAACCACCACGGCAACTGCGCCGTTCAGCCCATCGACGCCGTCCACGCCGTCTTTCAACGTCTGGACCACGCTTAGCTCACCCGTCAGAGAGCTGCGACTTAGGACTGTGAGGCTGTCATTACTAGCCGATGTTACGTAGACATACCGCCCATCCGGGTGGACTGCAATGTCCGACGCGCCGACCATTGATGGTACATCCTTGAGCGCCCCCGCCGCAGTCAGCGCGCCGTCGGCAAAATCGCGTCGGAACACCGTAATGTCGCCCATATTCGAAAGGGCATAAACATACCGCCCATCAGGCGACGCCGCTGTCGCAAAGACGCCATTAAGTGGGTCACTGCTCGACGTCCGCTCGTGCGTCTCGACCAACGTCAGCTCACTTGTCACGTCTACCGGGCCCACGGCTTGCCAGCCGGCGGGCACGACCTGCCGGACCTGGTAGCTATCCGGCGGGACATCCGTGAAGGTGTATAGGCCCGCTTCGGTCTGCGGGTTGATCGCGCCGTCACCGTCAATGTCTACCGATGACGTAACCGTCGTGGCGACGACCAGGCCGGTCTCGGCGTGGACCAGTTCCACAGTTCGCCCGTCCAGCCCGAGCTCGCCAATATCCTGGCTGCCGTTGCCGTCGATATCTTCGTAGAGCTGGCCATGCACCTCGGCCGGTCCTGTCAGGTGTGCGCCAAAGGTCAGGCCGCCCACATCTGCGCCGTCGGAGGACAGTGACAGAGCGTAGACAAAGCCGGCCGGGGCGGTCATGCCGTAGCCAGGTTGAATTGTCACGCGAACTTCATACTCGCCCGGCCAAATGTTGGCAAACGAGAAACGCCCCGCCTCGGTGATCGGGTCGATCACGCCGTCACCGTTGACATCGATGCCGACTGACGTCATGCGGTCGGCCACGTACCCCGTGGCTTGCTCGACCAGGTCGACCGTCCAGTTGTCCAGGCCGATCTCGCCGGCGTCTCGCACGCCATCGCTGTCGAGGTCGTTGAATATCTGGCCACTCACTTCGGTGATCGGACGGACATTGCCGAAGTCCAGCCCGGTCAGCCCGGCCGGTGTGGCGAGGGCGACCGCGTGGAAGTCCCGGTGGATGTGTTCGTACACGCCCAGCGCGTCGTCATCGTTGGAGGTCACGTGCACAAACCGCCCGTCCGGGCTGACGGCAACGGCCATTCCGTCATCCAGGCCGCCGTTATAGTAGCTGTTTACGTGGGTGATCTGGCCTGTGGCTGCGTCGCGTGCGTATACCCTGACGCCGGAATACTGCCTTGATGTCACGAAGACAAATCGTCCGTCCGCGCTGACTGTTGCAACCCCTGGCCCTCTCATACCAACGACGCCTTCATCGCCGTCGACATATGCTCGATCGAACACCAGCGCGCCGGTGAGCTGGTCTCGTTGGTACAGACTCATCGAGTCGCCGCCCGTGGAAACGATATAGGCGTGCTTCCCATCGCCGCTAAATGTAATATCGCTCGCCGCACCAGACGCGAACAGGTCCGCGCCAAGCCACGTCAGTTCGCCCGTGAGCACGTCCCTCTGGAAGCTCGTCACCGTGTATCCGGCGCTAACGTAGACATTTTCGCCATCGGGACTAACTCGCACAAGACTAGGATAATCAAGCCCATCAACACCATCTGCCCCGTCGCGGAGCAACTGCTGCTCGGTGAGCATGCCGGTGACCGCGTCGCGGCTGAAGACCGTCAAGGCGTGGTCGGAACGTCCTGTTACAAAGACGTGCTTCCCATCAGGGCTGACGGCCACGCTGTATGGGTCTCTCAGGCCTTCCACGCCATCAACACCGTCCTTGATGACCTGATGGAAGGACACCTGCCCCGTCGTGACATCTCTGGCCAGGACAAGCAGCCTGTGCTCACTTCGACCAGTTATATAGAGGTACTCGCCATCAGAGCTCATGGCCATATACACGGGCGACCCCAGCGAGCCATCCCCGTCCTCAGTGTAAAGCTGCGCGACTGTCAGTTCGCCCGTGACCTGGTCACGCTCGAAGACCGTCAAGACTTGGTTGTAATTGCCCGCGACATAGACGTGACGGCCATCCGGTGAGCTGACGACGCGGAACGCCTGGTAAAGACTGACAATGTCCTCCGAGCCGTCGCGATAAATCACCGGCTCGGCCAGCTCGCCCGTGGGAACATTCGGGTACGTCTGCGTCCAGCCGGCTTGGTTGGTCTGGTGGACTTCGTAACTGCCCACCACTGTATTCTGGAACATGTACCAGCCGGACTCCGTGGCGGGGTCTATCGAGCCGTTGCCGTCCCGGTCCACGTCGGCGGTCGTCGTGGTGGCGGCTACCAGGCCCGTCGTCACGTCGACAAGTTCGACAGTCCAGCCGTTGAGGCCCGTCTCGGCTGGGTCGCGCAGGCCGTCGCCGTCGGCGTCATTGCCGACCTGGCCTTCGATAACGCCATAGGCGACGTTGCCGAAATCCTGAGCCACATTGTCTTGGTTGAAGGCCACGGCCAAGGCGTACTCGTCGCCCGCCGCCGGGGTGGTGCGTATCCAGCCGGCCGGTCGGACCTGGCGAACGGTGTAGTCGCCCACCGTCAGGCCTTGGAATGCATACAGGCCAGCTTCCGTGGCCTGGTCGATCACGCCGTCGCCATTCAGATCGTCGTCCGCCGAGGTCGTCGTGGCGAGCACTGCCCCGCTGGCGGCGTCGAGCAGTTCGATCGTCCAGCCACTCAGGCCGAAATCGCCGTCACTGAGTGATCCGTCACTGTTGCGGTCGGCGAAGACCTGTCCGGAGATGGTGCTGGGCGTGAACACGGCGAAGTCCAAGTCATCAACGTCCGCATCGCCAGAGATGAGCGTCAGCAAGTGCCCGCCGGCCGCGATGGTCTGCGTCCAGCCAGCCCGCTCTACCAGATGTAACTCATAGCTGCCCGGCAGGACGCCCGAGAACTCGTAGACACCCGTCTCGGTGAGCGGATCTATCACGCCGTCCGCATTCAGATCCACATCAGTGGCGGCCGCACCGGCGACCATATTGCCGGCAGCATCGGTGAGCATCACCGTCTGGCCAGTCGCACCGACTTCGCCGGCGTCAACAACGCCGTTATTGTTGCCGTCGGCAAACACACGTCCGGCAATACGACCAATCTCCTGCGTACTGCCGAAGTCCAGGCCCGTCACGTCCACAGGCCCGTCCAAGATAATCGAGTGGGTGATTTCCCTACCAAGCTCAAGGACGTAAATACTATCGCTCCCCCAAGAACTCACAAACACATGTCGGTTGTCAGGGCTGACTGCGACAGCGTAGGCGCCGTCGATGAACGGAGTGGCCGAATCGCCCACAGGCGTAAGCTGACCACTAATGCTATCTCTGCTGAACACGACTACGCGGTCGCCGTAGTAGGCGGTCACAAAAACGAATCGGCCGTCCGGGCTAACCGCCACGCTCCTCGGGAGGTCCATGCCTTCGACACCACCTGTGCCATTCTCCAATGTCTGGACCTGAGTGAGATACCCGCTTACCTGATCCCGCGAGAACACAGCCAACGAGTCATAATCCTCACCGGTGACGTAAACATGGCGTCCATCTGGCGATTCGGCGACATCGGCAATATCGTTGACCCCCGTAATCGAACTTCGCCTAATCAACTGAACTGATGTCATCTCGCCCGTCGCTGGGTCGAAGCCAACCACCTCCAAATCATCAGAATTGTGGTCGCCGGGGCTGGTCGCATAGAGATGCCGGCCGTCGTTGCTAAACGTCACGTGCCGGGCGACGTTGGGCACGGAGCTCTGATAGGTGAATAGCGACGTCGTGGTATCCTGCACGAAGCTGTGCAGTTCGTTCGTTGCAGAAGAGGCGACGACGATGTGCTGACTGTCGGGACTGATCACTACCTCGAAGAGCACATTCATATCGAACGGCCCACCGGTGACGGCCTCAAGCGTCTGACTCAGGGCCAGTTGGCCGGTGAGAGCATCCCGGGCGTAGATCATCACCGAGTCGGTCTGTAGTCTTGTTACGACCAGATACTGCCCGTCTGCGCTTATCGCGATACCCCGGTCCGCCCCCTCATCAGAGTAGCTCTGCACCACCTGCTCAAGGGCAAGCTGTCCGGTGTCAGTGTCGCGACTGAGAACCGCTATATTGTTATATCCCCAATCACCCCATCCGCGAGAATCGTAGGACAGCGCGTAAACATGCCTACCATCTGCGGAAGTGACGATGGCACGTGGATTTTCCAGAGCGTTGACATCAATGAGCTCCTGCACGCCAACCAAGCTGTCCCCAACCGTCACCGGGCTTGTCTGCTGCCAGCCACTTGCCAGTTGCTGACGGACATTGTATGCAGCGGCGGGCACGTTGTCGAAACTGTACAGACCTGCCTCTGTGGCTGGATCCACAGCGCCGTCGCCGTCGAGATCGACGCTGGCACTGACCGTCGTGGCCGCTACGCTGCCGTCGGCCGTTGCGACCAGCTCCAGCGTGACCCCGTCGAGGCCCGGTTCCCCGGCGTCGCGCGTGCCGTTGGCGTTTATGTCATGGAACACCTGTCCGGCAACGCTGCCATACGCCACGTTACCGAAGTCGACGGCAACGGGATTGTCATCAAAGCCGAGGGCGACCGTCTGCGTGCCACCGGCGGGGAGCGTCGAGCTCCAATTGGCTGGGATGACGACGCGTACCTCAAAGTCATCGGCGAGTAAGTCTGTGAACGCATAAAGACCCGCTTCGGTGTCGCCGTCTATCAGGCCGTCGCCGTCCAGGTCGCTGTCGGCCGTCGTGGTCGTCGCTAGTACAGCTCCGGTGGCGGGGTCTACCAGCTCGACTGTCCACCCGTCCAGCCCGGCGTCCCCCGCGTCGTGCAGGCCGTCCAGATTGCGGTCATTGAAGACCTGGCCTGCAATACTGGATACCGTGAATACGCCGAAGTTCACATCTACAACCCCGGGCCCGCCGGACGTGAGGGTCACTGCTTGGTCGCCGGCCGGAAAGGTCTGCGTCCAATTGGTGGGAGGCAGAAGTTGAACATTGTAGGTGCCGGGCATGACGTCGCTAAACTCGTACAGCCCTGTCTCGGTGGCGGGGTCTATCACGCCGTCGCCGTCAACGTCCACGTTTCGTGTCTCGCCTGACGCTACAAAGCGCCCATCGCTGGCATCCGTCAACACCACGGCCACGCCGGCTACGCCGTGTTCCCCCACGTCTGCCACGCCATCATTGTTGGCATCGCCCAATAGCCGCCCGGATATGCTGCTGGGCAGACTATTACCGATCTCGACCCCGCCAACAATCTGGCCAGCCTCTACGACAACGTCCACCACGCCCGCCTGGAATGTATGACGGAACACCGCCACAGTGTCGCCGTTCATGCCCATCACGTACAGGTACTGTCCATCGGGGCTGACGGCCGGGGCCACTGCGCCATCCAGCCCATCGATCCCGTCGACGCCGTCAGCCAGTACTTGCGTCGTTGTCAGTCTGCCGGTGACCTGGTCACGACGGAAGACTGTCATCTTGTCATAGAATGACGCAACAAAGACAAACTCGTTGTCCGGGCTCAACGTAACTGACCGGGCGCCGTCGAGGTCCGGCGTTGCCACCAGGCTGTCATGGCTCAACAGGCCAGTCGCCGGATCCACTACGAACAGCGAAATGCTGTCACTGCCAAAGGCAGTGACATAGACATGTCGCCCATCGTCACTGACGGCGATCTCTCGCGGATTGTCAAGCCCCTTAGGGGGGTCGAAGTCCTCTTGAATTGACTGCGAGTGCGTCAGGTCCCCGGTAGCGGGATCCCTCGAGAAGACATCCAACACTCTGGTCCCCGCAGAGATGGCGTAAACGTACTCGCCGTCCGGGCTCACGGCCACGTCCGTCGGGTTCCATAGCCCCGGATCGACATCAGCGGGATAACTCAGGGTCTGCTGGGCAGTCAGCACGCCTGTGGCCGGATCACGCGACAGGCATGTGAGGGAATTGCCCTCGCCACCGACGATATAGACATTCCGGCCGTCGGGACTGTTGGCTATAGAGGCAATGTCGAGCAGACCAAGCAGCCCGTCCTGCGAGTACGTCAGAATCTGCGCAAGCGTCAGTTCGCCGGTCATACCGTCTCGCCGCCAGATACTCAGGGCGCTGCTGTCAGATCCAGCCACGTATACGTGCTCACCATCGGCGGACATGGTAGCGCGTAACGCACCCTCCAGGCCATTCGTGCCGTCATCGACGATCACTTGCACGACAGACAGCTCGCCCGTGGCAATATCCACGGCGAACACTGTCAGTGCGTCTTCATATTGCGAGGTCACGTAGGCGTGCCTGCCATCCAAGCTTATAGCCATGCCGCTAGCGCCGTTAAGGCTATCCACGCCGTCGATGCCATCGCGGACCACTTGCACCATTTCCAGCAGCCCTGCCCCCTTAGGTGCCGTCGTCTGTCGCCACCCGCTCGAGGACTGCTGACGAACGAAATACGCGCCGACTGGCATGTCGGCGAAGCTGTACAGGCCGGATTCCGTATCGGCCTCGATAGCGCCATTGCCGCTCAGGTCCACGCTGGTCGTCACGGTCGTAGCTACTACCGCGCCATCCGCCGTCAGCACCAGCTCGACCGTCACGCCGTCCAGGCCGGGCTCGCCGGCTTGGCTGGCACCGTCGCCGTTGAGGTCGTCAAAGATGCGCCCCTCGACGCTGCCCATGGCGAAATTGCCCAGATCGACGTCCGGGCGATCTTCGTTGAAGCCCAGCGGCACAGGGGCCACGCCGCCCGCCGGCACGGTGGCCGACCATCCCGCCGGGAGAATGGACCTGACCTCGTAATCGCCCGCGAGCAAGCCCGCGAAGGCGTATCGACCCGCCTCAGTAGCTTGGTCTATCGCGCCGTTGCCATCAACGTCGGCCCCGGCTGTGGTGGTCGTGGCGACCACTATCCCGCTGGCAATGTCGACCAGTTCGACGGTCCACCCGTCCAGGCCGAAATCGCCCACATCGTGCAGGCCGTCGCTGTTGCGATCTGCGAAGACCTGCCCGGCAATGTTGCCCGGATTGAATGTGCCGATGTTCAACCCATCAATGGCGGGATCACCAGACGTGAGGATCAGCGAACTGCCCGCTGCGGGGAAAGTCTGCGTCCAGCCTGCAAGTGCGATCAGGCGAAGTTCGTAGCTACCGGGCAGCAAGTCGACAAATTGGTAAACGCCCGTCTCGCTGACCGGGTCGATCACGCCGTCACCGTCCAGATCGATATCGCTGGTGGAGAACGTGCTAAGGATCATGCCGCTGTCGGTATTGACGAGTTGCACCAGTCGCCCGGCCACACCGCCTTCAGTAACGTCAGCAGCCCCGTTGTTGTTACCGTCGCCAATCACTTGGCCAGCAACCGTGACTGTCTTGCTGATACCGATTGCGGCAGCGGCGGCCGTTTGCCCGGCCAAGACATCGGCGGCCAACGGCATGGCTGCCTGGTCGACGATATCGAAGACGGCAAGCGAATTATCATCGTCCGCTGCGACATATAGGTGCCGTCCATCCGCAGAGATAGCCAGCCGTGCACCACCCTCCAGTCCGTCAACGCCGTCCTCACCATCTCGCAGAATTTGCTGGCCGGTCAGCTCGCCAGTAACCATGTCACGTGCGAAGACTGTCAGCGCATCATCGCCGTGGGCGGCGACGAATACGTTCCGGCCATCCGGACTGACACTCACCGCATGGGCGATGCCCAGCCCGGTAACCCCGTCGACCCCGTCGGTATACGACGTTGTAAATGTCAGTTGGCCCGTTACGTTGTCCCGCGTGAATACCGCCAGCGTGCTGTCGTTCGACGCGACATATAGATGTTGATCATTGCTGCTGCTGGCCATGTCACGAGGTCTGGCCATGCCGGCAATGCCAGCCTGGCCGTCAGCGAACCTTTGGCTGAATGTCAGCAAACCAGTAGCGACGTCCCGGTCAAAGACGGCGAGTGTGCCGTAAGAGTAGCTCGTAACATAGAAGCTCCGGCCATCCTCGCTAATCAGAATGTCCGATACACGCAGGAGGCCCTCTACGCCATCCACGCCATCTTTGAGTTCTTGGTGCAATACCAGCAGGCCCGTGTCTGCCTGACGCTGGAATACTGCCACAGCATCCCCTGACCGTCCGCCGACATACACGTATGCGCCATCCTGACTAACGGCGAGGGCCTCGACGTCGGCGAGAGCCCTAATGCCTTCCACGTCGTAGTAACTGATAACCTGCGACAGAGTCAACGTGCCGTCAGATTGGTCGCGTTGGTACACGCCCAGCGAAGAATCATATCTACTGATTACGTAGACGAATTGCCCATCTGGACTCGCGACGACCGAAAGAGGATAGTCCAGTGCATTGCTGCCGTTATCCTGGATCTCCTGGACGAAGGACACCTCGCCGCTCACCGGATCGCGCGCAAAGACGGTCAAGGCGTCATCATTGACCGCGACCACGTAAACGTTCAGCCCGTCCGGTGAAATAGCTGGCCGCCATGCATGGTAAAGCTGGTTCGCACCGCCTTCGTTATCATGGATCACCTGACGGAATGTCACTTCTATCGGGGGCGCTGCCGGCAGTGTCTGCTGCCAGCCAGCAGGAGTTTGCTGATGGATCTCGTACGGGCCGACTGGCAAAGCTGCGAAGGCGTATATGCCGCGCTCCGTCACCGGATCGATCGATCCGTCCCCGTTGAGGTCGACATCCGTCGTTACCGTCGTGCCGGCAACGCTGCCGTCACCGGCGAATATGAGGTCCACCGTCACGCCATTCAGGCCGGGCTCGCTGGCGTCTTGGCCGCCGTTGCCGTTGAGATCGTCGAAGATTTGGCCTTGAAGGTCACCATAGGCGATGTTCCCGAAGTCCGTGCCGCTGCGGCTCTGGTTGTATGTCAGGGCTAACGTCTGCTCGTTGCCCGCACCGGTCGCAGTCCACCCAGGCGCCCCGGAAGTGCGAACAGTGTATTGGCCCTGCGCCAGGCCGTCGAACGTGTAAAGCCCGGCCTCGCTGTCGGCATCTATCACACCGTCACCATCGAGATCAGCGGAGGCGGAAGTTGTCGTGGCCAGCACCGCACCGCTGGCCGGGTCGACCAGTTCGACCGTCCACCCGTCCAGGCCGACGTCACCCAGATCATTGTTGCCGTCGACGTTACGGTCGACAAAGACTTGGCCCGATATGTCCGCGCCCGCGTAAACGCCGAAGTCTAATGCCGTCACGGCATCCCCGCCAACAAGGGCAAGGATATGCGCATCGGCAGGAAAGGATTGAACGTGGTCATCCTGGACAGCAACGCGCACCTCATAGCTGCCCGGTGCCAGCTCCGTAAACTCATATAGCCCCCTTTCATCGGGCTGTACTACGCCATCCCCATCGAGATCCAGCTCGCCGGTCGTCGTCCTGGCCACAACGTAGCCCAGGTCGATGTCGGTCAGTTCGACCGTCCAGCCTGCCATACCACCGTCCAAGACGCCTTGCGTGCCGTCAGCGTGGAGGTCTTTGAACACCGTTCCCTGCACAGACGCCTCGGTCGTAACGCCGAAATCAGCGCCGGCGGCAACCGCCGCGCTATCAACGGAAACGGCAAGGGGCATAAACTCACGGACCATGGCGTCGTATGTCAGCGAGAGGATCAGCTGCTCATCTGTATACTCGTTCACACCTTCGGAGGGCGTAACAGTGAAGGTGAAGAGCCCGTCGTCAACCCACGACAGCAACTGCTCTTCCGTCAGAGAAAACGTTTTGTACACCCACTCCCCGTTAGGGCCGCCATAATAGATATTATAGTCGAATGCCACGCCCATGTAGCCGGACTCGGAGGCAAGGCTGAGGTACTCGTTAAGGGTGCCCAGATTACCGAAGGCCGCCAACAGCAACTCGCCGCCGCCGATCGGATGGGATGGAACTTCAAACTCATAAGTCAGCACGTTCGGCGCGTGCATGGTGTCAACCTGCGAGATGGACTGGACAGACTGCCCGGCCACCGGGCCCGGTAGCGTCTGCATGTAACCCGCCCGGGCAACTTGCCTCACCTCGTACTGGCCTATGACGACATTCTCGAAGACGTACCGCCCCGACTCGCTGGCTGGGTCTATGCTGCCGCTGCCGTCGACGTCCAGGTCGGCAGTGACGGCCGTAGCAACAACCACTCTCGATACCACGTCATACAGCTCCATGGTCCAGCCGTTGTCGCCAAGCTCGCCGACATCCTGCAGCTGGTTGTTGTTAACATCATCAAATACCTGCCCCGCAATGCCTCCGTAGGCGACGTTGCCGAAGTCCTGCCCCGCGAGCACTTGGCCGGTCACGAGCGACACGTCGCGCACGCCGGTGGCAGGATCGGTGGGCGACCAGCCCGCCGGGGCTGTGGGGCGAATTTGATAATCGCCCAGGATCAGCATATCGAAGTTGTACGCGCCCGCTTCAGTCAACGGATCGATAACGCCATCGCCATCGGCGTCCGCACCGGCCGACGTCGTAACGGCGACGACTGCGCCGCTGGATAGGCTGACCAGTTCGACAGTCCAGCCGTCCAGGCCGAAATCGCCGGCCTCACGCACGCCGTCCAAATCGCGGTCGACGAATAGTTGCCCAGATACGCTGGCCGGGCGGAACGTACCGAAGTCCAGGCCCGTCATTTCCAGACCGCCGGATGCTACGGAGATGCTGTACTCGCCAGCCGGGCTAGTCTGCGCCCAGCCCGCCTGGTCGGTCTGTCGCAGTTCGTACTGGCCCGGAACCACTTGCGTGAAGGTATAGAGCCCTGCTTCGGTGGCGAGGTCGATCACGCCATCGCCATCAACATCCACACTGGCAGATGTTGTCGTGGCGACCAGATCGCCAGTACCTCTGTCCAGCAGCTCGATGGTCCAGCCATCCAGGCCCAGCTCGCCCGCATCCTGCAGGCCGTCGCCATCGGTGTCGTCGAAGACCTGTCCACCGATAGAGCCGTAGCTGACGTTGCCGAAGTCCACCCCGTCCACGGGTGTCAACAGGCCGAGCGTCACGGAATGTATCCCGCTGGCAGGCGCGGTCATCGCCCAGCCCGCCTGGTCGGTCTGTCGCAGTCTGTACTGGCCCGGAGCCACTTGCGTGAAGGTGTAAATCCCCGTCTCCGTTGCGAGGTCGATCACGCCATCGCCATCAACATCCACACTGGCAGATGTTGTCGTGGCGACCAGATCGCCAGTACCTCCGTCCAGCAGCTCGATGGTCCAGCCATCCAGGCCCAGCTCGCCCGCATCCTGCAGGCCGTCACCATCGGTGTCGTCGAAGACCTGTCCGCCGATAGAGCCGTAGCTGACGTTGCCGAAGTCCAGCCCGTCCACGACTGTCAACAGGCCGAGCGTCACAAAGTGTGTCCCACCAGCCGGCGCAGTTTGCGCCCAGCCCACCTGACCTACTTCCCGCACGCCATATGTCCCGGCGGCGATATCGAAACTGTACAGCCCGCTCTCCGTGGCGGGGATAATGACACCGTCTGCGTCCAAGTCCAAACTAGCGGTAACTGTCGTGGCCAAAGTGGCACCGGTGACAGAATCGAACACCTCCACCGTCCACCCGTCCAGGCCCTGCTCCCCCGGGCCGTGGGCGGCGTCCTGGTCGGCATCATTAAACACCTGGCCAGACAACGTCGATATCTGTGGCACGTTGCCAAAGGTGAAGAACATTTCCCCACTGGAGCCCATCGTGAAGCTGTAAGACGGCGTCGCCGGATGCGTCTGCGTCCAGCCGGCTTGGCCGACCTGCCGAAGCTCGTAATCCCCTTCGAGAACATCAGTGAACATTGCCCAGCCGGCCTCTGCATCCTCGATCGTCCCGTTGCCATTGAAGTCCAGACCGTCAGATACTTGCGTCGCAACAACCTGCGACGTAGCCACGTCGACCAGTTCCACCGTCCAGCCACTCAAGCCCGGTTCGCCGGCGTTCTGCAGGGAGTCCCCGTCGAGGTCCGCCCACACTTGGGTAAGTACCGTCCCGCTCAGCAGCAATCGCGGTTCAAGCGATTCGAACGTCGGTCGACTTGGATGGTCCCGTCTGTCTTCACCCTTCATAACGATCTCCCTGCAGCTATACCCCACGAGAGGCGCATGGCCTCACGCGAAAGCTCGGTGTCTTGTTTCTGCAATCCCCGCGGATCTGTCGAGCCAGCGGCTGACCACATCGCCCATCTCCAATGGCAGCATCACAATGACTGCTCATCCCTTCATCTCCTCTGCAATGGACCCGCAATTGTTTCCCGTATACGTAGGACAGCGCGTTGCCCGCTGCGGTCGGACGCGGCCCCCAACGGCCTCGTCCCCACGACTTGACGTCTGCGCAGTGCGTCATCGAAACAACGTAACCCATCAGAGACTCCCGAATTGTACCACAGCCCCTCGCTACTTCAAGACATTTACCAGTGCGAAATAGATACTACCCATCCGAATCACTATGCAGTCGCGGCGCGATCAGGCACGGGGATATTGGCTCGGCCCTGTGCCCAGACGCCCGAGGACCGGCCAGTCCGGGCTCTCCGTGGCACACGTGGAGAGGATCCCCCGGCCCACCTGCGATTACATAGACGATATCGAGGATTTGCTCGGGGGGCCTATCCGCACGACGCAGAAGTACTACCTGTCAGTTCGAGAAGATGACATCGATAAGGCTCGGGCAGTTCAGGCTGAGTTGATGAAGCCCAGGTCGAGTGACCCAAAAGTGACCCACTCGGTCGAAATGGGCGATTTGGAAGGTGGTAATGCAAAAGAGCTGATGACCTAAGTCACCAGCTCTTTGTGCGTTAGCCTAACGAGGCCGACGGGATTCGAACCCGCAACCTCCGGATCGACAGTCCGGTGCTCTAACCAGTTGAGCTACGGCCCCAAATTGGGGTCTCAACACCTAGCCGGGCAATCAGCCCGACCAGCGAGCGTTGCAGTATATCTCAAGTCGGGGAACTGTCAACATCGATTTTCTCGGTGGGCACAACTTAGCGGGCCGACGCGCCACGCTGATGTTGGCTTGCCTCCAAGCGACGGGCTGTTGACCGGCAGCGAGCTGTCAGAACAGCCAGCTCTCCTGCTGATCGTCGAAGCCTTCTTCCTGCTGCGTGCGGACGGACACCAGGTCCCCCTCGGACTCGTAGGTGATCTGCGGGGCCGGCTCGACAGCTTGCACTGCCGGGGCGGGCTGGGGGGCGGGAGAATCGGCCGAATCGGGCCCGGCCGAGTCGCCGGCGATAATCGGCTCAAACTCGATAGTTTCCGCGCGAGGGTCGGCGAGGGTAGCCCCTGCCAACTCACTGACTAGATCGAGCAAATCGGCGTCAAATTGATCTTGATCGATCAAATCGGCGTCCACCGGGCTGATCACGGCAGCGGGGCACGCGGCGGCGGAGGCATGCTGGGCGGGAACGAGGACCGACAAATCATCCACGTGGTCCACCTGCGCGGTGGGGAAGTAATGCAGATACCTGCTAGCGTCCCCGGTAAGCCTAGGCACCCTCACAACTTCCAAATGCCGAAGATACTGCAGCAGGTCGTCTTGGTCGAACTGGGCAAGGAACTCCGCGGCAGCGGAAGGGTTGGATACGATGATCTCATCAATAATTTGTCGCTTGGTCATAACGCCATCCTTGACACATAAGACCTACAATCACAGGACGCCTTGACGGAATATTTTCCGTCCCTAGGGAACCTCTATCGGGTCCGGGGAGTATGGAACTTTAGCCCGATGGCATTGACAATATATTGGCGAACTGCCTGCCGATATGTATAATGCCCGCTCCTTACAGGACCCCCTCATGGACGAATGGATCAACGACATAAACGACATCGAGTTTGAGTCTCACGGCCCGGTGCGTCGGGCGCTGAAGACCATGGTGATCAACCCGCTGGTGAACTACATGCCGGCAGGGCTCACCAAGGGGCTGCTCAAACTCGCCAAGAGCGAACTAGCCCACGCCAACTGGAACGACCCCGGCGGGTGGCGGTCCATGGTGATCAGCTACGAAGGCAAGCCAGGACAGGTCGCCGACAAGATCCTCGTGGGCGGCGGGTCGGTTCCGACGGCGCTTCGCAACCGCAAACGCCTCGGCGCCGCAGTGCTGACCAAGCTCATCGAGCAGAACGACGGTGAGAGCGCCCACATATTGTGTCTTGGCGCGGGGCCTGGCATAACGATTATCGAAGCCCTCAAGAGCACCGAATCACCCGCCCACGCAACGCTCGTGGACATCAGCAACGACGCGTTCGACTACGGCCAGCAACTGGCCGACCGCCACGGCGTGGGCGACCGGGTGCGATACGTGCTGGGCGATGTGCGAGACATTGACGAGTTGCTCGCCGAGCCGCCCGCCATCGTCACGATGATCGGCATATGCGAGTACCTTACTGATGAGCAGATCGTGGAAATAATCACCGCCGCCGCATCGGTCATGCCCCCCGGGGCTGCAATTGTCTTCAACAGCATATCAAAGAAACACGGCACGGACCGTTTCTTCAGACGTGTGTTCGGGCTTCACATGAACCATCGCAGCCCGCTGGAACTCCAGGCCCTGATGGGCCAGGCCGGGTTCGCCAACTTCACCGCCATTCCCGAGCCGCTCGGTGTATATCACATGATCGTCGGCCGCCGGCTACCATAGCCCGCTCGTTTCGCTCCTGAAAGGTAAACAACGGATGCCGGATATCGCCCTCCCATGGGGAGCGAACAGTCTGAATGTCTCCCTGCCTGATAACTGGACCATCCAGCAGGTCGCCGAGCCGACCACCTCGCCGGCCGACATGGACTGGCCCGACCGCCTCGGACGAGCCCTCACCCAGCCGACCACCGGCACGTCGCTCTCGAAGTTGCTGGCTAACCATCGCGGAGGCAAGGTCGTCATCATCCTCGAGGATATGACCCGCCACAGCCCCCTGCCGGAGATATTGCGGATCGTAATGCGGGAAATCGAGCACGCCGGCGTGGATGGCGATAAGCTCGAAATAGTTTTCGCAAGCGGCATGCACCCGGCGATGACGCCCAGAGAAGTCGCCGAGAAAATCGGCCCGGCCATGACGAAGATCCCCTGGCGATGCAACCCCTGGCAGGACGCCGAGGCCTTCAAGCACATCGGACGTGTCGGCCGAATGAGCGTCAGCATAGACCGCGGCGTGCTCGAAGCCGACTTGCGGATAATCATTTCGTCGGTCAGCGTGCACCTGCAGGCGGGCTTCGGGGGCGGGTACAAAATGCTCCTGCCGGGCTGTGCGTCGCTGGATACGATCCGCCAATTGCACCGCCTCGGCCTGCGCGACGCCCAGCACCAACTGGTCGGCTCGGAGGCGGCCCGCAACCCCATGCGCCGCGCCATAGACGCCGCCGGACAGTTGCTGGAGACCTACCCCGGCGACAATTTTGCCGTGCAGTATCTCCTGGACACCCAGAACATGCCCTCCTTTATCGCCGCCGGCGAGGTCGTGCCCACTCAGCAAATGCTCGCCAAGCAGTGCTCGGTGGCCACCGGCGTAATGATGGACAACCCCGCCGACATCCTGATAACCAACGCCTTCCCGCGGGACCACGACCTATGGCAGTCCTTCAAATGCATCGCCAACACCCGCTGGGCGTGCAGGCCCGACGGCGTGATAATATGCCTCACCCGCTGCGAAGCTGCCATGCAGGGCATGAGCGTGCCGAAATGGCCCATCAGCCCCAAGTGGATGCGCCGAATCATGCAATGGCTCGGTGCCGATGCCGTCAGTTCATTGATAACGCGCCTCGTGCCGTCCCTGGCCGGCGATGCCGCCTTCTTCGTCCGCATGGCCACCCAGACACTTCAGCGAAATCCGCTGGTGGTCGTCTCGCCAATCCTCCACGCATCAGCCAGCAAATTCCCCGGACTCATCGTAGTCCCCTCGATGCAAGAGGCAGTCGCCTGCGCTCAGGAACTGCAGGGCACAGGCCCGCAACGCGTAACAGTGTTCCCCGCCGGAGGCACGACCTTCCCCATCCCGCCAAGCCGGCAAAACGGCACCCCTGCGCCGACAAGCTAACTGCCGCCAAGGGCGCTGAAATGTCCTCTGGCGGCGCTTTCGTCGGCGACTATGTGAAGCACCTTGTCCAGCTTGGTTACCTCGAAGGCCTTCAGCAGGTCAGGCCTCAGCCCGCACAAGATGACCTTGCCCTTAATCCCCTTGGACTTCTTGTTCAGCTTGATCAGTGCCCCGAGCATCTGGGACGACAGTTGCCTCACCTTGGCGAAATCCAGCAGTATCTTTCGCTTCGCCTGGCCGTCGACAAGTTCAAAGAGCTGCTCGCCGATCGTGTCGATCTCGACGGGATCGACAATCGCCAGTGTCTGGAACGTCACGACCTTGACTCCCTGGACATCTGAAATCATCAGTGCCATGTCAGGCCCTTTCCTGGCTATTCGACAAGCTCGAAAATGCTCTGGACCTTGATGAGCGTGAGGTCGTCGGGGAATGCATGAAACGCGAACACGTGTAGGCTCCGCGGCGTCACATCGTAATCGATATACGAAAACGGCGTCAGAGGCGGGTGGGTCATCCACATGGGCAGCGGCACGAACAGCCCGCGCTTGGCGCCCTGGCGAGCGATATCGTGGTGGGTGGCGGCGTAGACCTTCTCGCTCATCAACTCCACCTGGAAGTTCATCATGTAGCGAATCTTGCCGCCATGCAGCAGGCCGTGCTCTTTCTCGCCGCGGAAAGGCAGTTCGATAAGTCGGCCGCTGGTGGGCAGCTCGCCGTCAACGTCAGCCAGCACCTCCACGAGCGACAGCCCCTGGTAGAAGAAGCTGATGACGTGCGAACAGCCCGTCACCCATATCTGCGCTTCGAAGTCCTTACGGACCACGTGATCGCCCAGATGAATGTCGAACAACTCCGGGTGCAGCGGGCGCTCGTGCAAATAGTACCGCATCGAAACTATATTTTGTTGCTGTCCAAGACTCACAAATTTCTCTCCGCTCCCGTGGCAATCGAGGCTCTGCCCCCCCTCCTTGCTCATCAATCGTATTATATTCTCTGTAGCCCGCCGCCGCCAATACTAAAACACGCCCGCTCTTGTTGCCTCGCCCCGCCAAGGCCATCCCCCGCGCCCCCTCGCCCGCCCAAGGCGCCGCAAACCCCGCTCGCATACTTCGCCGTTGACCGACCAGGCCCGTCGAGGGTATGCTCTAGTTCGACTGTCAGGCGAGCATTAGGTCTCAACGTGGGCTCGCCGCTCGGTCGATACAGATGTATCGAGGCCGCTGGGCCGATCTGTTCGTATAATCGCACCGGGAGTTTGCTATGAAATCTATCGCCGCGATAGCCGTGCTGGCAATGATTGGCGCCGTCATAGGCTTGGCAGTGGCAGGCCCGTCGCCGTCCGACGTGCCGGTGACCTGGGAACTGGATGTCTATCTGCCGGACGTGGCCTTGCCGATTGTCGTCACGCTGCCGGGCAGCGATGAAGAAAGCGTTTTCTGGTACCTGCGATATGAGGTCACCAACGACACCGGCGAGGACCGCGAGTTCACCCCGGTGATCGACCTGACGACAAACACCGGGCATATTATTCGCGCCGGGACCAACACCCCCACTTTGGTCTACGAGCGAATCAAGGCCTTGTACAATCAGCCCTTGCTGAAGAACATGCCCGCCATGGCGGGCCGATTTCTCCAGGGCGACGACAACGCCAAAATGGGCGTGGCGATCTGGCCAGACTTCGACGGCGACGCCGGACAAATCGACATCTTCATAACAGGCCTCAGCGGAGAAATGCAGATCGTAAAACTGCCCAACCCCGTCGAGCAAACCGTCACCGACGTGGACGGTAATAGCGTCGTCGAGCAAGTCACCGAAATGGTGCTACGAAAGACCCTCAAGCTGACCTACGCCCTGCCCGGCGAGAAGGCAGCTCGACTGACCACACCACCAACGCTCATATCCCGCCAGTGGGTCATGCGGTAGCTGCCCGCCCAGCGGATATTTTGCCCCTGCCGGGTGTTGACTTGTCTGGCTGAGCATAGTATATTGTTTGGTTCCCCGTTGGCCCAGCGATGCTGATGGCCCCTGCGGCGGACAGAACTACAAGTAACGAATAAAGATACGTGGAGCAAAACGATGGCGCATAAAAAAGGACAAGGTTCTACACGCAACGGGCGGGACAGCAATGCCCAACGCCGCGGGTGGAAAAAGTACAGCGGCGAGGCCGTCCGCACCGGGCACATCATCCTCCGCCAATGCGGCACGCCGTTCAAGCCCGGCAAGAACGTCGGACGCGGGTCGGACGACACGCTGTTCGCCCTGGCCGATGGGCTGGTGTCGATGCGTGGGCGTTACGTCGACGTGGTGGCCCAGGAAGTGGTGGCTGTTTAGCACCCGCCGAGCGGAATCGAATGAGCACTCTTCACAGAGGGCGGCCCGCTAGCGGCGCCGCCCTTTTTGCTGCACAGTAAAACTAAACCATGAGCGTAGATCACCGGACAGACCGCGGCATGTTCGTCGACGAACTCGACATCGTCGTCATAGCCGGATATGGCGGCGACGGGTGCGTGGCGTTTCGTCATGAGAAGTACATCTCCCGCGGGGGCCCAGCCGGCGGGGACGGCGGACATGGCGGCAGCGTTTACCTCCAAGCCGACGACTCGCTCAACACGTTGCAACACCTGGCCGGGCACCATCACTGGAAGGCCAAGCGAGGCACGCACGGGCAAGGCAAGGACTGCCACGGCCGAAAGGGCGAGGACATGATCGTCCGCGTCCCGCCGGGCACGATCATCCGCGACGCCGAGCTGGAAGTGATGCTGAAAGACCTCACCGAGCACGGCGAGAAGATATGCGTAGCCGAGGGCGGCAAAGGCGGACGCGGCAACACCCGGTTCGCCAGCGCAACCCACCAGGCCCCGCGCGAAGCCGAGCCCGGCGAGCCAGGCCGGCAACGCAAGCTCCACCTGGAACTCAAGCTCATCGCCGATGCAGGGCTGGTCGGCAAACCCAACGCCGGCAAGAGCACGCTGATTTCTCGCCTGTCTGCCGCCCATCCGAAAATAGCCGCCTACCCCTTCACCACGCTCACGCCGTGTCTGGGCATCGTCGAGATGGCCAACTACCGGCGGTTCGTGATGGCCGACATACCAGGCCTCATCGAAGGCGCCCACGAAGGGGCCGGCCTGGGCGATGAATTCCTCCGCCACATCGAGCGGACAACCGTGCTGGTGCACATGGTAGACATCTGCCCGACCACGGGCGACCCCATCGAAGACTACACAGCCATCCGCAACGAGCTGCTGCAGTACTCCGCCGTCCTGGCCGACAAGCCGGAAATCGTCGTCGCCAACAAGATGGACCTCACCGACGCCGACACCCACGTGGCCGCCTTCAGCGAGGCCATCGACAAGCCCGTCATCGCCATAAGCGCCGTAACCGGCAAAGGCCTGCCAGGCCTGACCGAAGCGATCTGGCAAGAACTGCACCCGCCTGAATAGCGGCGGGAAATCCGAAGCACGAAACTCTAAATCCGAAACAGAGAAGAGGCATCGTTTCACATGGGTGGCGGCTATCTGTTGTTGTTTCTGATTTAGAATTTCGGATTTAGTATTTGTTTAGAATTTCGATATTCGGATTTCGTATTTGCCTGCCGCTTCGGCAGGCCCATTTAGCATTTATCATTTAGCATTTATCATTTAGTATCTCCGCCATGGACGAATTAGATAGCATTCCCAGCGTGCTCGCCTGCGACGTGGGCAACACGAATATCCGCATGGTGGCTGTCTGCGGCGAGGACGTCTCCGACGTGCGCGTAGTGCCCGCCGACCAACCGAACGCTCTGGCAAAAGCCGCCGCCGACCTGTGGGAGGACCTGGCCGAACCACGCCGCGTGGCCGCCGCCAGCGTGAACCCCGCCGCTCTGGCCACTTTCGAAGCCGCCGTCGACGACGCGATCGGCCAGCAAGTGCTACTGGTCGGCAGGGATCTGCCCTTGCCGATCGCCACGGATCTGCCCGCTCCCGAGTCCATCGGCGCCGACCGCTTGTGCGCGGCCGTGGCCGCCTACGACCGCCTGGGCGATGCCTGCATCGTCGCGGATTTTGGCACGGCCATCACCATCGACTGCGTGAGTGACGATGGCGTGTTCCTCGGCGGGGCGATTCTGCCGGGCGTTTTCCTCGCCGCTGCAAGCCTGGCAGAGCACACCGCCCAGTTGCCGCAAGTCACGCCTGCCCTGCCGGAAAACGTGTTCGGCAAGAACACCGTCGAAGCCATTCAAAACGGCCTGCTCGCCTCAGCCCGCGGAGCGCTGCGTGACCGCGTGGAAGCCTACGCGGGCGAACTGGGCCATTGGCCCCTCGTAATCTGCACCGGCGGCGACGCCGAGCTAATCGTCGGCGACGTGGAGCACAGCGAACTGGTGCAGGCGGTCGTCGAAGACCTCACCCTCCGCGGCATCGCAATCGCCTACTACAAATCGCTGGCAAAATAGCCCAACCGACCGGACAACGAAAAGAATCGGAACGTCGAACTCTTTGAAGGGGATACAAGAACATGTTTGAACGATTCACCGAACGCGCCCGCAAGGTAATGGCCCTGGCCAATCAAGAAGCCCAGCGGTTCAATCACGAGCACCTCGGCACGGAGCACATCCTGCTTGGCCTGGTAAAGGAAGGCTCGGGCGTGGGCCCGTACGCCCTGAAGAACCTCGGCGTGGACCTGCACAAGGTCCGCGTGGCCGTGGAGAAGCGCATCAAGGCTGGGCCGGACATGGTCTCCATGGGAAAGCTTCCCCAAACTGAGCATTCCAAGAAGGTGCTTGAACACGCCGTCGAGGAGGCCCGCAACCTCAGCCACAACTACATCGGCACGGAGCACCTCCTGCTGGGTCTGCTGCGTGAAGGAGACGGCCTGGCCGCCAAGGTGCTTGTGGCGGACTTTGGCCTCAAGATCGAAAATGTCCGCCACGAGGTGCTCAGGCTACTGGGCGCGGGCATGGATTATCCTGTTGACGATATATCCCTCGCCGCCTCACTGGCCGACGCAGCAGACGATCTTGCCGACGAATTCGTGGAGGCCCTGCTCTACAACTTCACCCGCCGCATGGAACGCGCAACGACCCTCTACCTCACTCGCCATGGTGGTCGGCTGCGGGTCCGATTCCGCGCCGCCGGGGAGCTTTGCCAAGAGGCGGACCTACGCGAGGCCCTTGTAACGTTCGCCGCCAACCCCGCCGCCACGCAAGCTGTAACGTCTCGCATCAAGCAGATGGCCGGCATGGACACCAACTGCCCGGCTCGGCCACAGGAAGGCGCTATCACCGAGCATGATGGACAAAAGCTGCTCTTGCTTGTCACTACCGTGCCGACCGATGCCGGCGAAGTCGTCGTCCTGCGCCGGCAGGAGATATAGGCCTTGCCCGCTGGTCAGTGCAATGCCATCGCTCGCCTGCAGACGCCGCCGGGGCGTGGGGGCATTGCTGTTATTGCGCTGACTGGCGATGAGCGAGAGAGTGTGCTCGCCGAAGTGTTCCGGCCGATGAAATCACACGCTGACGCGCTCGCCGATGCGGTGCAGCTCGGCCGGGTCGTCAGCAAAAACGGGGACGTGCTGGATGAAGCGGTCGTCGCGCGGAGCGCGCCGGGTGCGATCGAGATCAACATACACGGCGGGCCCGTGGTTGCACGTGCGGTAATGCGTCGCCTGGCTGAGGCCGGGGCAAGCGTGGCCGAGGCGACGCCCGCCGCTACCGAGAGCTTCACGACCGCCCACCCGCGGTGGAACAACCCCGCCATCGGCGAAGAAATGCTCACCGCCCTGCCAGCCACAGCCGGCAAGCTCGCCCTGGCGGCTGTCACGCAACAGTGGTCAGCCGGGCTGAGCGAGCTGGCAAGCAGCGATACGCCCACCGCAGCCGACCTGCGAGCCGCAGCCGACCGGCTGGAGCTGATGGCCAAGCTGCTGGCCCCGCCGGAAGTGGTGCTGGTGGGCCCGCCGAATGTCGGCAAGAGCACGCTCGCCAATGAACTGACAGGCCGGGCTGTCAGCATAGTTCACCACACGCCCGGCACAACGCGCGACTGGGTCCGCTCGCCCGCCCAACTCAACGGCGTGGCGATCTGGCTGACCGACACAGCCGGCCTGTTCGACCCGCCAACCGAGCTTGACACGCACGGCATAGATGCCCAGTCCGTCGCCCGCGCCCGGCGCCAGGCCGAGCAAGCGGACCTCGTGCTGCTGCTGTCCGCCGGCGAGGCGACGCCCACCCCCGACTGGTTGCACGCCAAACGCCTGCTGCGGATAGCTGCCAAATGCGGCACCTTCCCCCCATCGCCCGATGCGGACCTCGCCGTCAGCAGCGTCACCGGCGAAGGGCTCGACGAATTGCGGACAGCCGTGCTGGTCGCGATTGGCTTGGATAACATTGACCCCACCGCCCCAGCCGCCTTCACGCAGCGACAGGCCGACCTGCTCAACCTGGCCGCCGACGCGACAGATGCCGACAAACCGGACTTCGCCGAACGGCAACTCGACCTCCTACTCCGCGGCCGATAGCCAGCCCTCCTGAGCCCCAGGCCGATAGCCAGCCCTCCTGAGCCCCAGGCCGATAGCCGGCCGTCCTGAGCCCGAAGGGCTCGAACAAGTCAGCCCCGGGCAACGCCCGGGGAAGGCATGCACCAATTGACTCAGCCCTGAAAGGGCGGCACAAAATGCCCGGGAACATCGCATGCCGTGTACCGCCCTTTCAGGGCTGGGCCTCTCGTGGACGACATCCCAGGGCGACGGCCTGTCGGCCTTGCCCTGGGCTGACCTGTTCGACCCCTTCGGGGTCTGGGGAATTGTCGTCCTCGGGGTCTCGGGAATTGTCACGCTCGCGGTCTGTGGAACTGCCGTCTACAGCAAATCCAGCTTGGCCATTTTCAGCACGAGCGTCTTTCTGCCGACTTCGTGGAACTCGACGACCACTCGCGTGTCGGGCCAAGGTTGGGAGAGTTTCAGGACTTTGCCCAGCCCGAACTTGCCGTGCTGAACGGTACAGCCGACCTTCAGGTGCTCGTACTCGCTGGGCGGCGGCTCGACGTCGTCCATGTCGATCTCGTAAGTCACCTGGCTGGCCATGGCCTCGATGATCGCTCGCTCTTCGCTGTCGGATAGCGGCTCGGCGCGATCGCGAACGAAGCCGCCCCGCCCTGCCGGCGCGCTGCGGCGCGGCGCGGTCGCCGTCGTGTGGTCGGAAACTTCCACATGCTCCGTCCCCATCTCCCGCAGGAACGGCGAGGCCGACTGCGGCAATCGACGCCCCATCAGCATGCGTTCCTTCACGCACGTCATCGTCAGCTCGTCCTGCGCCCGCGTCATGCCGACGAACGTCAGGCGGCGTTCTTCCTCCAGCTTGTCGGCGGCGCCCGTCGCCCAGCCCGCGCCGTTGCTCTCGCCGGGCCGTTCGAACGGCAGCAGGCCCGCCTCACAGCCGACCATGAACACTGTCGGGAACTCCAGCCCCTTGGCCGCGTGAAGCGTCATCAGCGTCACCGCGCCCGTGCCGATGAAGTGGTCCGTATCGCTGACCAGGCTGACCTCCTGCAGGTAGCCGGCCAGGCCCGCCTCGACCTCGACAGCAATGCCGCCCACCTCGCCACCCCCATCGGCCGCCGCCAAGTCGGCCATGCGCTGGTCGAACTCAGCCGCCGTCGAGACCAGCTCGGCGATGTTCGCCCACGCCTGGCTGTCTTCCTCGTCGCTGTGGCGATAGAACGTCTCCAAGCCGCTGCGTATCAGGACCTGCTCGACGGTGTCCTTCACGGGCAGGTCGATCTCCTCAGCCAGTTCATCGATCATCTTCGCGAAGTTGGCCACCTTCAACGCCGCCGCCGCCGACAGGCCCGCCTCCACGCCATGCCGGCAGGCTCCCAGCAAGGATAGCCCGTTGGCCAGGCCGAACTCGGTAAGTCGGCCGACCGTGGTCGCGCCGATTTTGCGAGACGGCACGTTGATGATCCGCAGGCAGCTCAGGTCGTCGGCGGGGTTGACCATCAGCCGCAGGTAGGCCAGCACGTCGCGGATTTCCTTGCGGTTGTAGAACTCCACGCCGCGGGCGATGCGGTATGGCACGCCCTCCCGCATGAGGGCTTCCTCCAGCACGCGGGATAGCGAGTTGAGGCGGTAGAATATCGCCACGTCGTCATGGCTGCCGCCGCTGCCGACTCGCTGGATGATTCGTTTTACGATGCCGCCTGCCTCGGCGCGTTCGTCGTCGAAGTAGCACACCTTCACCTTCTCGCCGCCGGTCCGGCTGGTCCACAAGCCCTTGTTCTTCCGCTGGGTGTTATGCGATATCAACTGACTCGCCGAGGCGAGTATCGGCGCCGTCGAGCGGTAGTTTTCCTCCAGGTTGACGACGACGGCATTGGGGTAATCCTGCTCGAACTCCATGATGTTGCGGATGTCCGCGCCGCGCCAGCCGTAGATGCTCTGGTCCGGGTCGCCGGTGGCGCAGATGTTGTCGTGATCCTTGGCGATGCCGTGAGCGATGATGTACTGCGCGCGGTTGGTGTCCTGGTACTCGTCGATGAGGATGTAGCGGTAGCGATCGGACAGTTTCTGGCGGACGTCGGGGTGGTCCTTCAGCAGCATGGCGGTCTTGAGCAGCAGGTCGTCGAAGTCCATCGCGTTGTTGCTGGCCAGCACTTCCGCGTAGGCGGAGTAGATTTCCGCGACGTTCCGCTGGCGGAAGTCCGCTGCCTGGTTGGCGAAAGCGGCAGGCGTGAGCAGATCGTTCTTGGCGTTGGAAATCGTCGACAGTACCGAGACCGGGGCGAGCTGGTCGGTGGACATCTCGGCGCGCTTCATGGCGGTCTTGACGGCGCGGATCTGATCGTCGCGGTCGTATATCGAGTAGTTGCCGTCCAGGCCCGCCTCGCCTGCGAACTCCCGCAACAGCCTCGCGCACAGCGCGTGGAAAGTACACACGGTAACGCCGCGGGTCGGCGTGGCGGCGGTGACTCGCTCTCGCATTTCCTGGGCGGCCTTGTTGGTGAAAGTGAGCGCCAGAATTTCATGTGGCGCCACGCCATGTTCGATTAGCCAGGCCACGCGGCGCGTGATCACTCGCGTCTTGCCCGAGCCAGCACCGGCCAGCACGAGCAGCGGGCCATCGATGTGCATCACCGCCTGTCGCTGCGGTTCGTTGAGATCAGCAAGTATGTCCATCCGTCCTCATCCTGAAATTGCAAAGCAGGCATTCTATCGCGTTGCGGGCCGGGGGGGAAGGGCCGAGCGAAATAGCCCGGTTTTCGGCTGGGCCGTTAGTTAAGTGCCCCCCTCAAGTGGACGATGACTCTGCAGGCCCACCATGCCGCTCAACTGAGTCGGCCCGGGCCACGATATGTCCAGCACCGCAACCAGGCCGATCGGAGGGCTCTTGTCGGCCTGCTATAAGTTCCCGTTCGGTGCAGCGGACGCCCGCCGCGGGGCCTCGGCTCCGTGGCGGGGTTTTTTTTCACCTCCCTGCCCGTATAATGCCGCCTTCGCGTGGCATGGGCATCTTGCCCATGCGTCCCAGGGCC
>SDBV01001874.1_pt1 | contig 31542 bp, 28 predicted proteins | sample 2277081 | NCBI WGS metagenome assembly SDBV01 (sample SAMN10402039, study PRJNA504765) | marine sediment metagenome | isolation source: marine sediment core GS10_PC15, 223 cmbsf | place: Arctic Ocean: Southern Knipovich Ridge | collected 2010 | reverse complement strand
CCCATTCCAGGGTGGCGCCGCAGGCCTTATAACATACGATTTTCTCCATTACCTGGAGCGCGTTCCAACAACCACCGTCGATGACCTGATGGTGCCAGACATGCACATGTACCTTTTTGACAGGTTGATCTCCTTTGACCACAAGGAGCAGAAGGCCTGGGCGATAGTTTGTCCCGGCGCAAGGGACAAGGGCAGAGCTAAAGAGGCTGCATACGACGAGGCCCTGGAGATGCTTTACAGTATTTCCCACCGTGCTGTTGCGGGTTCCATCAACGCAAAGAAGCCTGCCTCCGCACTGACGACTATAGACCACGATGTGCCACAGGAACAATACGAGCATATGGTCGCCCGCGCAAAGGAGTACATATCAGCAGGGGATATTTTCCAGGCGAACCTGTCGCTTCGAGTATCCGCTGATATAGGTGAGCGCAGCCCTTGGGACCTCTACCTTGCACTTCGCAGGATAAACCCTTCGCCCTTTGCCGGGTACCTTGATTTTGGTGATTACGTGATCGCAGGCTCATCCCCTGAGCGTCTTGTCATGGTGAGGGAGGGGCTTGCGGAGCTAAGGCCTATTGCCGGCACTCGCCCAAGGGGAAGAAACAGCAATGAGGATAAAAAAATGCGGGAAGAGCTCCTCTTAAACCCCAAGGAGCGCGCAGAACACATTATGCTTATCGACCTTGAGCGCAACGATATTGGACGCGTATGCGACTACGGTAGCGTTGAGGTCGATGAACTGATGGTGACGGAAGACTATTCCCACGTAATCCATATCGTCTCGAACGTCAAGGGCAAGCTGGCCCCTGGGATGGACCCGCTCGATGCGATAAAAGCCACCTTCCCCGGAGGGACGATCACAGGGGTCCCCAAGGTAAGGTGCATGGAAATAATTGACGAGCTTGAGAAGCTCAGGCGCGGCCCTTACACAGGCTCAATGGGTTATATCGGCTTTGGTGGCTCAATGGACATGAACATCATAATCAGGACATTCACGATTCGCGGCAACAGGGCCTATGTGCAGGCAGGCGCTGGCATAGTCGCGGACTCGGACCCCACCGGCGAGTACCATGAATCGCTCAGCAAGGCCGAAGCCCTCATCAAAGCATTGATAGACAACTGAACCGGCCAGCCACGCCGGTCACGCCGGTCACGGACCGGTTTTGCTAGGTCACGGACCGGTTTTGTTAGGTCGCGACGACCCGACCAGCATCCTTCTAAAATAAATACTTTCATTACAAGAAAAGTCTCTGCGTTGCTTCTCATGAAAACGTTCGAGGCAAAAGCTACCAGTTGCATGTTGTCATTAAAACGTTCGAGGCGAAAGCCACCAGTTGCATGTTGTCATTAAAACGTTCGAGGCGAAAGCCACCAGTTAAAAAGGGGCCCGTGGCCCCCAGTTCTTGCTGGACTGCATACCTTTTGATTACAATATCATATGAATATTTCAAATAGATTGAAAAACGTACTCTTAAATGTTCCGGTCATTGCACCTGGCGTTTCCATCGTTCATGGGATGAGATATCTCAGGCAGATCGTTATCATTACTTTCATTCTACTCATATCCTGTTTTGCCTACGCCTCGGATAAGAGTTCGCTACTTCCGGGGGAGGATGAGTTTCTAATAGGGCTTATCCCGGAAGAGAATATATTCACACAGATGAAACGCCACAAGCCACTTGCTGCGTATCTTTCCGAAAAACTCGGTCTTCCTGTACGATTTACAATTCTGTCACGTTACCCTCATATCATCACCCGGTTCGTCACCCGCCATCTGGACGGGGCCTTCTTTGGAGCCTTCACAGGCGTGCTTGCACAGGAAACGCTTTTTGTGGAACCCATTGCAAGGCCTGTGGGGCTTGACGGCAATATGACAACCAACGGATATGTTTTTACACTAGTTGGAAGCGGAATAGATAACGTGGCCGGGATGAGGGGCAAAAGCATTGCCTATGTGGATCAGGTAACGGCATCAGGCTATCTTTACGCCCTTTACCTCCTGAAAACACATGGGGTCAAAGACCTTGGAGTTTTTTTCAAGCGTGATGAATATACGGGTGGACACGATACAGCCCTCTACACAGTGCTTGCGGGCAGGGCTGACATAGGGGTTGCCAAGGCAAGGATCGTTGACCGCATTCGCAAGCGTGACCCGCTGGCAAATGAAAAGATCAAAATACTTTACAAGTCTCCTGATCTGCCGGACAATACTTTCAGCGTAAGAAAGGACCTGCCGGAAGATTTTAAACTAAAGCTCAAGAACATCCTGCTCTCAATGCACAAAGACCCCAGGGGACAGGAGGTGCTGAAGCTTTTCTCCGCCTTGCAGTTCACCACTGCCGAAGCCAGTGATTTCGAACCCGTATACAGGATGACCAGACAGGTCGGCATTGACCTGAAGAACTTCAAGTACGATTACTAATGAAGAAAAAGATCATCTTATCACTGGCGCTTCTGTTCTCGCTGTTTCTGGCGGGCGCCATCCTGTCGATGTTCTACCTTTTTAAAACCACCACCAACCTGAAATCGGTCATCAACCTTCATAAGGTGGAGATCATACGGCAGGAGCTGTTGATAAATGCGCAGTTAGTACAGTCCCACCTGTATTCCTTTGGCACGTCCTTTGGCGCTGAACTGGACGTCATTGTGGAAAATGTCATTAACCTGGACAACTCCGCACGAGGATGCCTGCAGTGTCACCATGAAGAAAACGTTACCCTCAAGCTCGAAGAAGTGGTTAGCCTTGTGGAGCAGTACCAGGATTCTCTAAGTTACCTGATCACCACATCTGCCAACGAGGACCGCGTCAATCGGCTGAAGCTCGTGGCCATCGGGGTAGGCACGACAATACTCGACAGGATCCGGGATATGTCCATAATCGCGGGCGAGAAGCTCCAGCTTCGAACCACGCTTTCCTTAAACGAGGTAAAGCACTCACGCAACGTGCTTATCGCTACGCTCGTCCTTTCGGCCTTCATAGCTATTGCAATTGCCATGTCTATGATAAAAATGGTAACAGAGCCCGTATATGAGCTTGTTAAAGCAACCCGCCATATTCAGGACGGTGAGACAGGCTATACAACTTCTTACAGGGGGACAGGGGAATTCAAAGAACTTGTTGAATCCTTTAATGAAATGAGCATATCGCTGGACCAGAGCAACAAGAAAGTACACAAACATATAAGCAACCTCTCAAACCTGGACAGCATCACCCTTACGTTCCACTCAATTACAAATGAAACGGACATATACCTTGAGATGGCACGTGGCGCGACAGACCTTGTTGGGGCTGAACAGGCAGGGTATATGGTTGTTGAAGGCGATGAATTCGTGCATACCTACCCTGCCAGCGGGCTGGACCTTGCAGCCACAAAAAAGATAAGGTTCCCTCGCGACCAGATCATGGACCTCTATGACACGACCAACAGGCGGGCTTATGTTAACAACAGCGTAACAGGCTGCTCACCCACTGCCGAGGTGGACAGGGCGCTGAATGTCAGGAACCTTGCCCTTGTCTGGGTGCGCAGAAAAGGAGAGATAAGCGGTGCTATCAGGGTAGCAAATAAACGGTCGGGAGATTTCACCCCAGAGGACATCCAGTCCCTCTCAATACTCGCTAACAACGTATCTGTGGCACTTGATAACGCAAGCCTGTACAATGACCTGCGCAATCAGATGCAACAGATCAAGGATGCTCAGGAACAGCTGATCCAGGCAGCAAAGCTGGTTGCCATCGGCGAGATCTCCTCTAACGTGGCACATGAGCTGAACAACCCCCTGACCACAGTGCTCGGCTACATTGACCTGCTTATGGAGGAAAAGGGCCACGAGGACCTGCAGGCGGACTTTGAGACCATGAAAAAAGAATGCCTGCGCGCAAAGGGGATCATCAGGCAGCTGCTTGAGTTTGCGCGAAAGCGCCCCATGAAGATGATGCGGCTCGATATCAAAAAAGCCCTTATTAGCGTTATCAAACTTGTGAGCATACAGATACGCGACAGCAATATTGAGATCAAGACGGATTTTGAGAAAGGCGTGCTGATCTCCGGAGACCCCAACCAGATCAAACAGGTATTCATCAACATCATCCATAACGCATTCCATGCCATGGAACAAGAAGGGATACTTGAGATCAGGACCATTTCCAATGATAAGGACGTAAGGATATCATTCAAGGACAATGGCCCCGGCATCACAGAAGGAGATGTGCCGAGGGTGTTTGAGCCCTTCTTCAGCACAAAGAGCGAAAAAGGCACTGGCATAGGGCTTTCTGTCAGCTACAAGATCATCAAGGAGCACAACGGGATCATCGAAGTGGAAAGCACCTATGGACAAGGCGCTACCTTTACAGTGGTCCTCCCAAAAGACAGTCCCTAAAACAGAGGCAGCTCGACTTCATTGTTTATACCTTTTATGAAACTCTTTCTATGGATGCGACACGCTCCGTGCGTACGCAGGGCTGACATATGCAGGCGGGTGCCGTAGCCTTTGTGCCTGTCAAAACCATACAGGGGATAAACATCATGGTAATGCAGCATGATGCTGTCGCGGACGTACTTTGCAACTATTGATGCAGCTGCAACGCAGGCGCTCTTGGCATCGCCCTTTATGACTGGGTCCTGCGCTATGGGTATGTCAGATAGTCTCACAGCATCCAGTATGAGGAAATCCGGCTCAATGGCCAGGGCCCTGACAGCCTGTTTCATGGCAAGGCGGGTGGCCCCAAGGATATTGTGTTTCTCTATAGAAAGCTCGCCTGATATGCCGATGGCTGCATGGGCTCCTGAGCTTATGATGTCAAAGAAGAGCTTTTTTCTGTTTTTCTCAGACACCTTCTTGGAGTCGTTCAGCCCATTAAAGGCAAGGCCCCGGGGGAGTATGACAGCCGCTGCCACAACAGGCCCGGCAAGAGGCCCCCTGCCCGCCTCGTCTATGCCGGCAATGGCCTTGTGGCCCATCCTGTGGTATTCGTCATCGAATTCGTAGATATCCATATTCAGATAAAAAAAGCCGTGCGCATATGCAACAAGTGTCTTGAGTGCGCACGGCTGTTTCAGTCAAAAATACTTCTAGCGGCGGGTGTCCAGCTCCTTGACCTTGGCGGCCTTGCCCTTCTTGTCACGCAGGTAGTAAAGCTTTGCCCTGCGGACCTTGCCCCTTCTGAGCACCTCAATGTGATCGATGGTAGGAGACCAGAGGGGGAATATCCTTTCCACGCCAATGCCAAAGGATATCTTCCTTACCATGAAGGTCTCGCCCGTGCCGCTTCCGCGCCTTGAGATAACAACACCCTCAAAGGGCTGGAGGCGTTCCTTGTCCCCCTCGACAACTTTGGAGAACACCTTTACCGTATCACCGGGCACAAAGGGGGGAATTTCTTTCCTGTACCCCTCTTCCACAACGTTTACAAAATCCATCCCTCTTCCTCCTTTATCTCCTCGATCAATAGTTTGTCATTATTATCAAGTCCTGCCTTCTCAAGCAGATCCGGCCTCCGGGCCATCGTACGCCTCAGGGCTTCCTTGCGCCTGTAGCGCTCTATCTTCGCATGGTTCCCCGAAAGCAGCACTTCCGGAACCGCCTTGCCGTCCCATTGGGAAGGGCGGGTGTACTGGGGATAATCCAGTATGCCCCAGCTAAAGGACTCATCCACTAAAGAACCCTCAGCCCCCAGCACCCCTGGCAGGAGCCTGACGGAAGCATCTATTATAACCAAAGCAGGCAATTCTCCGCCAGTCAGAACGTAATCTCCCACAGAGACCTCGTCATCAATATATCGATGGACAACCCTCTCGTCCACGCCCTCGTACCTGCCGCAGAGAATTATAAGCCTCCGCTGCTCCCCGGAGAGCTCCTCAGCCATCTTCTGGTCAAAGGGCTTTCCCTGCGGTGTAACAAGGATGCTTCGGGTGGGGATGCCGTCAGAGAGGATGGATTCAAATGCCCTTTGGATGGGCTCGACCTTCATGACCATTCCCGGCCCGCCCCCATATGGAGTGTCATCAGTTGTACGGTGCCTGTCCTCTGTGTGGTCTCTGAGGTTGTGGACATTGATGGAGACAATGCCGCTCTGTCTGGCGCGGCCTATGATGCTGGTGTCCAGATATGTGGTCAGCATTTCCGGGAAGATCGTTAAGACGTCTATCTTTTTCATAAAAAACAAGGGGCTCAGGGAGCCCCTTTGACTAACCATTCCGCTAGAGGTTTCTACTCGAGGATCTCAAGGACGCAACGCATGCCGAGTTTAGTTCCGGCAGCGCTCATTATGGTACGCATGGCGCGCGCGGTCTTGCCCTGTTTACCGATCACCTTCCCCAGGTCGCTCTCATCGACACGGAGTTCAAAGACGGTTGTTCTTTCTCCAGAGACTTCATTTACTTCCACCTTGTCCGGATTGTCCACCAGAGCCCTGGCCATACTCTCAACCAACATCTTCATCACGTGCCTCCTGGGGTGAAGGGTTACGCAGCTTCCAGACCTGCCTTCTTCAGCAACCTCATAACAGTAGAAGTAGCCTGAGCACCGTTTCCAAGCCAGTACTTTGCACGCTCAAGGTCCACCTTGATCTCTGAGGGGTCGGTCAAAGGATTGTATGTACCGATAATCTCAATAAAGGGGCCATCGCGCCTTGACTTGGAATCAGCCACGATAACACGGTAGAACGGTCTCTTTTTAGCACCAATACGGGTCAATCTGATCTTAACCAAAACTCCACCTCCATAAGCTGTTGAATTGTATATAGTAGTCTATCTATTTAAGTAAAGTAAAGAATCAACCGGCAACAAGCCTTGCAACCATGTCTCCGGCCTCGGTGGTCGTCATGCCCATCTTTCCTGCCGCCAGGCTCTTTAAGTGATTGGCAGTGATCTCCATCACAGCGGATTCCATGGCAGCAGCCGCCTCATGCTCGCCCAGGTGGTCCATCATCAGCCCCGCAGCACTGATGGCGGCAAGCGGGTTTATCTTGTTCTGGCCGGTGTATTTGGGAGCTGAACCGCCGATGGGTTCGAACATTGAGACGCCCTCAGGGTTGATATTGCCTCCTGCGGCAATCCCCATCCCTCCCTGGATCATAGCGCCCAGATCGGTGATTATATCTCCAAACATATTGTCAGTGACGATAACATCAAACCACTCCGGGTTCTTTACGAACCACATGGTTATGGCATCCACATGAGCGTAAGAGGTCTTGATGTCAGGGTATTCCGGGGCAACCTCGTTAAAGGTCCTGTCCCAGAGGTCCCAGGCAAAGGTCAGGACATTGGTCTTGCCACAGAGGGTGAGCTCTTTCCTCTTGTTCCGCTTCTGGCAATACTCATAGGCATATCGGATACAGCGCTCCACACCCTTTCTGGTGTTTATGGACTCCTGTATGGCCACCTCGTCCGGGGTGCCTTTTTTGAGCACTCCGCCCGCACCTGCATACAGGCCCTCGGTGTTCTCCCTGACCACGACGAAATCAATATGCTCAGGCCCTTTGTCCTTCAGGGGGCACTCTACGCCGGGATACAGTTTTACAGGGCGCAGGTTTATATACTGGTCCAGCTCGAACCTCAGTTTAAGCAGAATGCCCTTCTCCAGTATGCCGGGCTTTACGTCCGGGTGGCCAATTGCACCAAGGAAGATAGAGTCAAATCCTCTGAGGTCGCTGACAGCAGAGTCCGGCAGCACCTCGCCGGTCCTCAGGTACCGCTCTCCGCCAAAATCAAAGTCTGTCATGTCCAGCTTGAACCCAAACCTCTTGGAGGCCGCATCAAGGGCCTTCCTGCCCTCGGTCACCACCTCGGGGCCGGTTCCATCGCCTGGCACAACAGCTATTTTGTATGTCTTCATCCAGATATCCTTAAGCCTTGATCTTTTCTCTGGTCCATGCCACAAGGCCGCCCTTTTCTATCAGGTCACGCATGAACGCCGGTATAGGCTTTGCAGTGAACTCGGTCTTGCGCGTAATGTTCATAATTTTCCCTGAGGCAGCATCCACTTCAAGCACGTCGCCGGGCTTTACGCTTTCCAGCACATCGGGGGCCTCAAAGATAGGAAGGCCGATGTTAAAGGAATTGCGGTAGAATATCCTCGCAAAACTGCCCGCAATCACAGCGCTTATGCCTGCTGCTTTTATGGCTATCGGGGCGTGCTCTCTGGAGGAGCCGCACCCGAAGTTCTTGCCCGCCACAATTATGTCGCCCTCTTTGACCTTCGCGGCAAAATCCGTTCCCGCGCCTTCCATGACATGTGCGGCGAGCTCCTTGGGGTCGGAAGTATTAAGGTACATGGCAGGGATTATCACGTCAGTATCCACGTCATCGCCAAATGTCCATGCATTGCCTTTAAACTTCATATCCGGCCTCCTTAGATATTCCGCATGCAGCGGGTCTCAGATGTACTCTGCAACTAATCCTTAAAAATCGAATAGATAGTATATCCGCTTATCTGCATGCATGTAAACCAGCAACAGGGCTGAAAATGATATCTCTCGGCATATCCCGGCAAGGTGCGGATTTCTCTTGACCCTCCTGATATATTTTGCGATAATATTCACGAAGTATTCGGAAACATGTTGTAGCTAGTACACCGCCGGCTTTGAGCCATACGCTGTCCAAGCGGCAGGCGGTCCCGGCACAAATATTCCGTATCTTCAATCACTATAAAAGGAGGAAATGCGTTTTGCCAAACGGGACTGTCAAATGGTTCAATGATGCCAAGGGCTTCGGGTTCATCACATCAGAAGACGGCACAGATGTTTTCGTGCACTTCTCAGCTGTCCAGGGCGATGGTTTTAAAAGCCTGATTGAAGGCGACCAGGTAAGCTTTGACACAGCCGAAGGCCCCAAGGGCCCAAAGGCCGAGAACGTTGTCAAGCTTTAAGGGACGCATGTTTTTCGACTCATAGCGGGCTCCGGTCACTCGGGGCCCGCTTTTTTAACTGAAGGCCGCCAGGTCGTCACGACCCGTACCGACCCCAACCGTTTTCAGGAGAACTCTGGAAGGTTTATTTTATCTGTAATTTGGCCTTTAATGTAGACTATGAAAGTAATCAACCAAAGGAGCTTTAATAATTGGGCAACAGAGTGCTTCTCATAAACCCTAACCAATATCACCACCCCCCCGTCATCCCCATTGGCCTTGAATACATATCCCACGCGCTCAGGCAAGGAGGTCATGAGCCAAGGCTCCTTGACCTCTGCTTTGAGGGAACCACAAGCACTCGGATAGCTGATGAGGTTGCCTCTCTAAGGCCGGATGCTGTCTGCATTACCGTAAGGAATCTTGATTCGGTCCTATACCCTGACACGGAATATTTCCTGCCCGCTATAAAGGAAACTGTAGCAGAGATAAGAAGGCACACAGACGCCCCTGTTATCTGCGGAGGCGCGGCAATGGGAGCGGACCCCGAGGGCATTAGAGCTTTTTTGGGGGCTGACGCAGGCGTCATCGGCCCGGGGGAGGCCACTTTGGTTAAGATGCTCTTGAGCCCCGGCACAATCAGGGGGTCAGGAGAGTTGTTCCAAGGTGCCCTTCCGGAGGATTACATTTACGAGAGGAAGGAAGCATCGCACTGGCAAAACTATATTGACAACGGTGGGCTTGGAGGGTTTACCACGCATTCTGGCTGCTCATCCGGCTGCCCCTACTGTATAGAGGCCTGCACGCCCGTCATGCTCAGAGACCCTGAGCACGTAGCCCTTGAGGTAGCATCGCTTCTGGACAGCGGCATGGGCCACCTGCATCTGTGCGACCCGGAGTTCAACGAGGACGTTGCTCATGCCGTGGAAGTGCTGAGAAAGATTATCAAAAAAGCCCCGGGGCTTAAATGGACACTCTATATGCGTCCTGGGCATTGGAGCCCCGCACTTTTCGAACTCCTTGCAAGAAGCGGCGCATACCTGGTCACCCTCTCGATTGACACCTGTCCGCACTCTTCAGATTACCTGGGTGACGTATCCCAGATGATACGTGTTGCAAAAGATAATGGCATCCAGATATGCGTGGACCTTCTTGCCGGGCTTCCGGGCGAAGATGAGGATGCGCTTGTGCGCACCATGGATGCCCTTTCATCGGCCAAGCCAAAGGAAGTGGTTATAAACACCACGGTCAGACTTGCAAGGACAACGCCCGTGACTTCCCGGATACTTGCTGACGAACAGCACAGAGAGTTCCTCATAGGGAAGCAAGGCGACCACGGATCTCTTCTGAGCCCTGTCTTCTACCAGAGGATAACGCCTGAGCAGTTGAGTGACATTACAGCTAATGACCCCATGTTCAGGATCTCAGGGGAAGAGAAGATAGTTAATTATCAAATTAACGACGGGCAAATTAACGACGGGCAAATTAACGACGGGCAAGCTGACAACGGGCAGCCGGACGCTTAGTAGTATTTCATGGAGTAATCAGCATGTTTCCCGTGGCTCCCAGCCATGGTCTGAATTTGATAGGTCGCAACGACCCGTTGTGTTTTCTTTAAAGGATAAACAGAAACGCTTTAAAGATAAGATGCTCTCGTACTTCTCCTGAATACGGTCGGGGCCGACGGCCTCCAGTTAAAAGGGGCCCGTGGCCCCCGTTATGGTTTGAAATTCCTTAGTCTCAAGGCATTAGAGACCACTGTCACCGAGGACAAGCCCATTGCGGCTGCGGCGAATATGGGGCTCAAAAGCACTTTAAAGAACGGGAATAGCACGCCTGCGGCAACAGGGATCAGTATCGTGTTGTATGCAAAGGCCCAGAAGAGGTTCTGCTTTATATTCCTTAATGTTGCGTGCGAGAGCGAGATGGCCGTGGTCACTCCCTTGAGGTCGCCCTTTATCAATGTTATGTCAGAGGCCTCCATGGCAACGTCCGTGCCTGTGCCGATAGATATCCCAACGTCGGCCTGAGCAAGGGCCGGTGCGTCGTTTATCCCGTCGCCTACCATGGCGACTATCTTGCCCTCGGCCTGGAGCTTCTTCACCTCATCGGCCTTCTGGTCCGGAAGGACCTCTGCAAGCACACGGTCTATGCCCGCCTGAGCGGCTATTGCCTCTCCGGTGCGCTTGTTGTCTCCGGTAAGCATCACCACCTCTATGCCCATGTCTTTAAGCGCGGCAACCGCCTCCACCGAAGTCTCCTTCAGTGTGTCGGCAACTGCGATAATACCAGCCGCATTACCGTCAATGCCAACAAACATCGGGGTCTTTCCGCCTGAGGCCAGGTTTATGGCTTCTTCGCTTAAAGCCTCCACGTCTATGCCGATTGCTTCCATGAGGGCCAAGTTTCCCATGACAAAGGCCTTGCCATCCACCTGGGCCTTTATGCCTTTTCCGGGCACTGCCTCGAACCCACTTTGGGCAAGGATCTCAAGCCCTCTCTTTTGGGCCTCCTCGACTATGGACTCCCCAAGGGGATGCTCGGAGCCCTTCTCGGCAGAGGCGGACAACTGGAGCACGTCCTCAGCACTATAACCGCCATGGGAGATAATGTCCGTCACCACCGGTTCACCGCGGGTAAGAGTGCCTGTCTTGTCGAATATTATGGTGTTTATCTTGTGCGCTGTCTCAAGCGACTCGCCGCCTCTTATAAGGATGCCATTTTCCGCTCCCTTGCCAGTGCCCACCATGATGGATGTGGGAGTAGCAAGCCCAAGCGCGCACGGGCAGGCGATAATCAGAACGGAGATGAAGCTCAAGATCGCGTATGTCAAAGCGGGGTCAGGACCCAGAAGAAGCCAGACCGTAAAGGTTATCGAGGCCAGTAAAAGCACGGCAGGCACGAACATAGAGGCAATTTTATCGGCAAGCCTGGCTATGGGAGGCTTTGAGCCCTGGGCCTCCTGCACCATGCGTATGATATTGGCAAGCATGGTATCGCGCCCGACCTTGTCTGCCTTGAACTTGAATGTTCCGGTCTTGTTAATTGTTGAACCAACCACTGTGTCACCGGCCTTTTTCTCAACCGGCATGGACTCGCCCGTTACCATTGCCTCGTCCACGGACGAATAGCCCTCTATTAAAGTGCCGTCAACCGGGATCTTCTCGCCCGGGCGCACGATCACAAGGTCTCCGGGCACCACTTCCTCGACCGGGATGTCTTTTTCCACCCCATCACGCACTACGCGCGCTGTCTTGGCCTGCATGCCCATGAGCTTCTTGATGGCCTCGGAGGTATGGCCTTTTGCCCTTGCCTCAAGCAATCTCCCAAGCACGATCAATACTATGATAGCGCCTGCGGTATCGTAATATACGTGGGCCTGATACCCCTGCACCTCAAAAAGGGAGGGAAAGAATGTTGCCACCACGCTGTAGATGTACGCGGCCGACGTGCCCACGGCAATAAGGGTGTTCATGTTGGTCGTCTTGTGCCGTGCGGCCGAGATCGCGCCTGAGTAGATCATAAACCCTATCCAGAACTGCACAGGGGTTATAAGGAGTAGCTGAAGGATATAATTGAGTTGCACCGGGATATCGACCAGGCCAGAGAGCCCTATCTTGTCCCAGTGCACGAGCACGAATGTTGGTATCACAAGTGCAGTGCCTGCAATGAACTTTCTCTTTAACGTCTCATAATGGGCCTTGCGCGCATTGTCCTCCTTCTCCATAAGGTCCTCGCCCTGCTCTACCTCAAGCACCTCATATCCAGCATCCTTGACAGACTTCCTGAACTCGACCAGGCCTACCTTCTCTGGTATATATTCTATGGAGGCGCGATGTGTTGCGAAATTCACTGACACGTTTATTATGCCGTCAAGCTTTCCAAGCGAGTTTTCAACCCGACTCACGCAGGCTGCACAGGTCATTCCTTTAATAGGGATCTCCATTGACGCAAGTTCCACGGAATAGCCTAGATCAGCCACGGTTTTTTTGAGATCATCAATACTCACCATCGCAGGCTTAAAGGTGACTGTGGCCTTGCCGCTTGCAAAATTCACATCAGCCGAGTTAACACCGTCCAGCGAGGTCAGGCCACGCGCAACAGTCGATGAACAGGAGGCGCAGCTCATACCCATAACCGGAAGATCCAGTGTCTTCTCACCGGCAACGCTTTCCTTCTGTCCGCCTGTGCTTTCTTCAGTCACCTTCAATTCGGTCATATATATTCACTCTCCTTATATTTGCGAAAATATTACTGCAAGTTTATGAATATTTAATGAATATCAACCGTATCATGCAATATATTGCACACCATCTTTGAACCAATTATCTATAGTCTTCACTTTGCCTATAATAAACCTTGACAAATGCGATGAGTTATCTTTATTATTACTTGTCAAATCAACCTGATAATCCAAATGAAAAAGTCAGATGCAATGAGGTGTAATATACCACTAGAATGGTTAAGGTTTTGAACCACATACAGCGGAGCATCGCAGAAGAAAGATCAACAGCGGTTTCTTCTGTCTCTGCCTCCCATATCCAGTAAATATTTAAACTCTCAGGAGATAAAAACATTTAAAGGAAGGAGTTTAGGGAAATGTTGATCATCGGGGAAAAACTTAGCATAATCGCGAAACGAGTGCGCGAGGCAATGGAGAAAAGGGACAAGGGTCCTATCCAGGAGATCGCAAAAAGGCAGTTTGACGAAGGCTCGCGCATGATAGACGCAAATATAGGACCTTCAGAGGACGGCGGCGAGTCCTTGATGGAGTGGATGGTAACTACCATACAGGAGGCTGTTAAAGCACCTGTTTGCCTTGATACCACGAATATAGCAGCCATAGAGGCAGGCATTAAGGTCCATAACAACGAGTGGGGCAAGCCCATGATCAACTCCACCTCAAACGACCCGGAGCGCTTCCCGTTCCTCGAACTTGCAGCCAAATACCAGGTGCCCATCATTGCCCTCACCATAAGCAAGGGCGGCCTTCCTGCTGATGCGGAAGAAAGGTGCGAGATCGCTGCGGAAATCATGGGAAGGGCCATGGAGTACGGTCTTCCCGTGGAGGAACTCTACCTCGACCCCCTCGTCCTCCAGATAGCCACAACCCAGGACCAGGCCCTTCACGTTCTAAAGACCATCAGGATGTTCCAGGAACTTAACGATCCCCCGATGAACACTGTTGTCGGACTCAGTAATATATCTAATGGATGCCCGAAGGCGATAAGGCCAATACTAAACAAGTATTTCCTCTCCCTTCTGGCTTATGAAGGACTGACAGCGGCAATAGCCGACGCAGCAGAGGTCAACGAAACTGTGAAAACAATAGATGCGATCATGGGCAAAACACTCTTTGCCCAGTCGTATCTGGAAATGTAAGGAGGAAGGTAAATGTCTTACGCACCGCCCAAGGACACTTACGCCGGCAAGGTTTATCCAGTATCCATTGGCGCCGGCGACAAAGCCGTCACCTTTGGTGGAGAGAACGTCCTTACCTTCCACAGCTTTGAGGGAGATACCCCTAACATACCCCTCGTAGCCATGGAAGTCATGGACATACCACCGACCGAGTGGCCGGAAGAAGTAAAGAAACAGTTCGAATCAGTAAGCGATGACCCTGTGAGTTGGGCGCTTCACTGCCAGAACGACCTTGGCGCAAGGGCCATCGCCCTCAGGCTCCAGGGAACGCATCCTGACTCAGGCGACAGGTCGGCCGATGACGCAGTAGCAACTGTAAAGGCAGTCCTTGACGCCATTGACGTCCCCCTGATCATCCTCGGCAGCAACCATGCTGAGAAGGACTCGGAGGTCCTGGTCAAAGCTGCGGAGGCTGCCAAGGACAAGAACTGTCTCCTGGGCAAGGCGCAGGAGGCTAACTACAAGACCATCGGCGCTGCCGCCATGGCTAACGGCCACAAGATCATCGCCATGAGCGAGCTGGACATCAACCTTTCCAAACAGCTCAACATCCTGATCACACAGATGGGCATCAGTGCAGAGAACATCGTAACCGACCCAATGTCATCAGCCCTCGGCTACGGCCTTGAGTACACCTACTCCGTCATGGAGAGGATCAAGCTGGCCGGGCTGGCGCAGAACGACGCAACCATGCAGCCTCCCCTTATGGGCGACGTTGGCATGTACGTATGGAAAGTAAAAGAGACCCAGGCCTCTGAGGAGACCCTCCCTGAATGGGGAGCCCTCTCCGAACGCGGCATTGCCTGGGAAGCGATGAGCGCCACTGCGCTACTCATAGCTGGTGCTGATCTGGTAATACTCAGGCACCCCAAGGCCCTTGAGGCCGTTAACAAGTTCATCGCGGAAATGGAGGGTTAAGCCATGGCTATGACCGGTGTTCAGATTTTCAAGCTCTTACCGAAGACCAACTGCAAAAAGTGCGGTCATCCCACATGCCTTGCATTTGCGATGAAACTGGCGCAGCGCGCAGCAACAATAGATGACTGCCCGGACATCTCTGAGGAGGCCAAATCGGTCCTCGGAGCTGCTTCCGCCCCGCCCATCAGGCCCATTACCATGGGTGCCGGCGACAAGGCTGTCAAGATAGGCGAAGAGACCGTGCTTTTCAGGCATGAAAAGAAGTTCGTGCATCCCACCGCCCTCGCCCTTGAGATAAAGGACACGGACGCTGATGCAGAGGCAAAACTGGCTGAAGTAGCTGGATCGGAACTGGACCGCGTGGGCCAGCTCCTCCGCATTGATGCCGTGTACCTCTCAAACGATTCCGGCGATGCCGGCAAACTCGAAGCACTTGCAAAGCTCGTTGCCGAGAAGGCGCCGGATACTGCTGCAATAATCGGCACAACCGACCCTGCCGCGGCCGAGGCTGCGCTAAAGGCCTTTAGCGGCAAGAACCCTGTCATCTGCGGCGCTAACGCTGATAACTTCGAGGCAATGGCCAAGGTGGCAAAGGATGCCGGGGCCTCGCTGGTTGTCTCGGCTGAAGGCCCTGGGGCTGTCTCCGAGCTTACCGAGAAGGTAAAGGCTGCTGGTATTGAAGACCTGCTGATCGATTCTGGTGCGAAAACATTGAAGCAGATTATTGAACATAATGTGCTTGTTAGGCGCTCAGCATTAAATAAAAGCTTTAAGCCTTTAGGGTATCCTGTAATAACCTTTGCTCAGCGTGATGACGCATTGCTTGAGGCCCTTGTTGCCTCGCTTGGCATATGCAAGTATTCCCAGATCGTTGTTGTCTCCAGTATCGAGAAATGGAAAAACCTTGCCCTGTTCACCCTCAGGCAGAACATCTTCACAGACCCTCAGGTCCCCATGCAGGTGAAGCAGGAAATCTACGAGATCGGAGATCCGGGAGAAGACGCCCCGCTGATCATCACGACAAACTTCTCCCTCACATATTTCATAGTCTCAGGGGAGATAGAAAACAGCAAGGTCCCCTCCCGTCTGGCCGTCATGGACAGCGAGGGGCTCTCGGTCCTCACCGGATGGGCTGCTGGCAAGTTCACGGCCAGCAAGATCGCCCAGTTCATCACGGAATCCGGCGTGGGCGACAAGATGAAGGAAAAAGAACTGATCATCCCCGGCTATGTCGCCATCTTAAGCGGTGCGCTTGAGGACAAGCTGGAGGGTTGGAAAATTACCGTGGGCCCGCGAGAAGCAAATGCAATTCCCGCGTTCCTGAAATCACGGTAATAACGATTTCCGTATAACCGACTATAAAACACCCCGGTGGGCTTTGGCCCGCCGGGGTAACGCACAAAACAAGGCGCTTTCGTTATATGAGAGCAGCCAGCGTAAAAGGAGGTAGGGATGTCAAAGATCATCGCGACAGCAGCTATCAGGGGTGCCCAAACACTCGTGAAAGAAGCTGACGAAATCCTGGAGAAGACTATTGCCGACAAGGGCAAGGACTTCAAGTTCGAGTTTCCGGACACGGCATATTTTCTTCCCATGATCTACGCCATGACAGCCTTCAAGGTAGAGACCCTTGAGGACATGCGCGTAGGGCTTGGTTATGCAAAGGAGAGTCTCCACGAGATTCCAGACGAGAAACTCTGGAAGCCATACCTTGGCGAGACCCTCGACAGCGGCATGGCAAGTCTTTTTGCAGAGGAGATAATCCTCGCATGCCGTTACATCCAAGGCCTTGAGCCTGTCAAGGACGAGGAGTACGGATTCGAATACAACGGTTTCATCTCGGACACCATCCAGAGGAACCTGGGCATACAGCTGGTTGACGGCTCCATGCCGGGCTTTGCGGCCATCATCGGCGCGGCCCCGGACGACGAGACCGCAGTGAAGATCGTGCGTGAGATACAGGAGAAGAATATCCTCACATTCCTCTCAGGCAACGTGGAGGGCAACTCTGTAGCCAAGCAGCTCCACAGAAGTGGCGTAGAGATGGGTTGGGACGCACGTATCGTGCCCCTTGGCCCGGACACCAGGCACACGCTCTACGCGCTTGACTGGGCGATACGCGCCTCCCTCATCTTCGGCTCCATTGCACCGGGAGACTTCAAGAAACACCTCATGTACCAAAAAGACCGCGTCTTCGCATTCGCGATGGTACTGGGCCCCCTGGACGACATAATCTGGACCACGGGCGCAGGGGCCATCAACATGGGCTTCCCCGCCATGGGCGACTCGGACATTCCGGTCATCCATCCCACAGGCGTTTGCACCTACGAGGAAGTGGACAAGGAGCTTGACCATAGCGTGATAGTCCAGCGCACCATCGAGATGCGCGGCCTGAAGATCACTGTGGAGAAGCCCCCCATCCCCACGGCCTACGGCCCGGCCTTCGAGGGCGAGCGCATCCGCAAGGACGACATGTTCATAGAGTTCGGCGGTCAGCGCACACCGGCCTTTGAGCTTGTCAATATGAAAGAGCTTGAGGATATAGACGACGAGAAGATCGAGATAGTAGGCGACTGGGAGAAAGTTTATGCCGCAGGCGGCAAGATGCCTCTTGGGCTTGTGATCGACGTTGCTGGACGCAAGATGCAGAAGGACTTTGAGAGCGTCATCGAGCGCAAGATCCACCATTTCCTCAACGAGGCACAAGGCATCTGGCATATGGGCCAGCGCGACATGAACTGGATCCGCATCAACAATAACGCCCAGAAGGATGGCATCACCCTTGAGCACATCGGCGTTATCTTCACCACCATGCTCAAACATTCCTTCAAAAGCATCATCGACAAGGTCCAGGTCACCATCTACATCAATGAGACAGACGTCAACAAGCAAATGGAGGAAGCAAAGGTCATCTACAAGGAGCGCGACAAGCGCCTTGGCTCCATGGTGGACGAGAACATTGACACCTTCTACTCCTGCCTGCTCTGCCAGAGCTTCGCCCCTGCGCACGTCTGTGTTATCACCCCTGAGCGCCTGGGGCTCTGCGGCGCTTTCAACTGGCTGGACTGCAAGGCGGCATTTGAGATCGACCCCACAGGCGGCAACCAGCCTATTGAAAAAGGCGAGCTCACCGACGAGCGTTTTGGCCGTTACACAGGCGTTGACAAATATCTGCATGAAACAACAGGCGGCCAGGTGGAAACACTTAACCTGTACACTATAATGGAAAACCCAATGACCTCATGTGGCTGCTTCGAGTGCATCATTGCTCTTGTGCCCGAGGCCAACGGCGTCATGATCGTCCAGCGCGGCTACACCGGAGAGACCCCGGCCGGCATGAAGTTCTCCACCCTTGCCGGAAGCGTGGGCGGCGGCACCCAGAACCCCGGGTTCATGGGCATTGGACGAAACTTCATCACCAGCCGCAAATTCCTTAAAGGTGACGGCGGTCTCAAGCGCGTTGTATGGATGACCCAGAACCTGAAGGAAAGCCTTAAAGAAGAATTCGATGTACGTGCCAAGGAAGAAGGCGTTGCCAACCTCCTTGACATGATCGCTGACGAGACCGTCTGCGAGGACTCCGAGAAGCTCATGGAGCATCTCACCAAAGTGGGCCATCCAGCCCTTGAAATGGACTCGATCCTGTAAGGAGGCGACTCATGTCGAAAGATAAAGCTAAAGAGAAGGAACGTACAAAACACGCTAACGACGCATCACAGCAAGTTATTGAGTGGACAAGGCAGCACAATATAGAGACCTGCTTTGACAGGGCCGAGCAGATGAAGCCCTGCCCCATCGGAGACAAAGGCGCGTGCTGCAAGAACTGCCATATGGGCCCTTGCAGGTTCGTTGGCAAGAACGCAGAATCAGAAGTACTGGGCGTATGCGGCGCATCACTTGAGACCGTAGCCGCAAGGAACTTGCTCAGGATGAGCGCTGCCGGCACGAGCGCTCACTCAGACCATGCCAGGGATATGGCCCTTACCCTCCTGCACGTTGCAAAGGGAGAGGTCAAGGATTTCAGCATCAAAGACGTGAAGAAGCTCAACAAGGTGGCTAGCGATATCGGCGTTGAATTCGGTGAGGGTATCCCCATTGAGAAGGTAGCCGAGGACGTGGCCACAAAGATGCTCGAGGACTTTGGCAGGGTGGATGGTGATTTCAACTACATCAGCCGCGTGCCGGAGAAGACCCTTGAGCGCTGGAAGAAGTGGGACATCGTTCCCCGCGCGGTTGACCGCGAAGTGGTGGAGGCCCTTCACAGGACCTGCATCGGCGTGGACCATGACCCGGACCATCTCCTGCTTGGCGCTCTCAAGGTTGGCCTCGCAGACGGCTGGCTCGGCTCCATGATCTCCACGGACGTGACCGATATCCTCTTTGGCACCCCTACGCCCATCAAGGCGGAGGCCAGCCTCGGCATATTCAAAGAGGACGAGGTCAACATGGTCGTGCATGGACACGAGCCTACTCTGGCTGAGGCGATTGTCGCCATGTCCAGCGATCCCGAGATCGTTGAATACGCCAAGAGCAAGGGCGCCAAGGGCATCAACGTTGGAGGGATGTGCTGCACCGCAAACGAAGTTCTCATGCGCCACGGCATCCCCACCACCGGTGGGTTCACCAACCAGGAACTCGGCGTTGCCACTGGCCTTATTGACGCGCTGAGCGTTGATGTGCAGTGCATCATGCCCGGGCTTGTGAAGATCGCCAAGCACTTCCACACCAAGATCATCACCACCAGCCACAAAGCAAAGATGAGAGGCGCCGAGCACATTGAATACGATGAGCTCCAGCCCTACGAGACGGCCAAAACCATACTCAGGGTCGCCATTGACAACTACCCCAACCGCACGACAAAGGGAAGCAAGATCACCGAGAAATTCCCTGTCATCGCCGGCTTCTCGCACGAGTATATCGAGTACATGCAGGGCGGACGATGGAGGGCATCTTTCCGCCCCTTGAACGACGCCATCATGGCTGGCCGCATTCGCGGTGTTGTGGGCCTTGCCGGCTGTGACAATCCGCGTGTTCCCTCCACAGGGCTGCACCGCTTCCTTGTCACGGAGCTTATTAAACAGGACGTACTCATCGTCTCCACGGGTTGCGGCTCCGGCGCATGCGGCACTGCCGGCTACCTGACCCCCGAGATGGCGCTTGAGAACGCGGGCCCCGGCCTTCGCGAGGTCTGCGTGGCTATCGGCATCCCACCCATACTCCACCTTGGCGCATGCGTGGACAACACCCGCATTCTGACCATTGTCTCGGCAATGGCGGCTGAGGGCGGCCTCTCTGACGAGATCGGCGGCATGCCCGCTGTTGGTATCGCGCCGGAGTGGATGAGCGAGAAGGCCATTGCTATTGGCTGCTACTTTGCAGCTTCCGGCGTTCCGGTCCTGTTTGGCGGAGACTCTCCAGTTGGAGCAAGCAAGGAAGTCACCCGCATCATGACCGACGTATGGATGGAGCGCTTCAGGGGTTGCCTTGCATTTGAGCCCGACCCCGAGAAGATGCTCAAATGGTGCTTTGACACCATCGACGCAGCGCGCGACGGCCTCAAGCTCAGGAAGTACGAGCCTGGGAAGTTCGGCACCGAGAAGGTGCTCATGGACATGGCTGCGCGCCGCGAGATCGAAGCAGGACACGGCGCCGTCCCCCACAAGGGCGTAGGCGACAATTCCTAAACATCACTAACGAAGGAGAGGAGGCGCGCATAAGCACCTCCTCTCCTTTCTTTTTCTCTTTGATTGGGCACCAGTGCCCTATACCTCGTGGTCTCTGCCACGGGGAGTAGAACTCCATGCCTTTATAGATACCCTGTGGTCTCTGCCACAGGGAGGTTCATTTCTTGACAAGCTCTCAGGTATTTACGTATCCTCAAAGCTGATATGAAATTACGCGCATTAATAATGATTGCCCTCATGACAGCCATAGCCGGCTGTGTGCCTTCTGAATCTGTCCAAAGGACAGAAATCACGCAGACCGTGCTATGCATAGAGGGAGTTGACACCGAAACATTTCAGATGACATTGAGGGTGCTTCATAAGGACACAGACCCTGCTGACCCCAGCGCTGAGAACCACTTTCTGAGAGGCGTAGCGTTCTACTGCACAGGCAAGCTCGCAAGCAGCCTTCATGAGCTCTCAATCGCACTGTCCATTGACCCTGCCTATTATGAGGCACTGTCTCTCAGGGCCAGGCTGTTCAGCGAGACCGGGAAAACGGACAAAGCTCTTGCTGACCTGTCAGCAGCAGCGAGAGCAAATCCCGAAAACCCCGACCCTCTTATTGAAAGGGGCAATATCCACCTCTCATTGGAGATGTACTCAAAGGCTGGCAATGATTTCGTAAACGCAATAAAGCGCTCCCCAAGGAGCGTGATCGCGTATGTCGGCCTGGCCGACATACATGCTGCAAAAGGAGAATACGACAAGGCATTGAATTTCTACGACAGGGCGCTCAGGCTCGACCCTGATTCCGCGGATGCATATACGGCAAGAGGGCTTACTTATTTTGAGACATCTCAGTACGTGAGGGCCGTCGGGGACCTGGAGAGGGCCGGTTCCATTGACCCCTCGCGGTCCATACGCCTTGCTCAGAGCAGAGGGTACGCCCATTTCCATATTAATAACTTCAAGCAGGCTGCTGAGGCCTTCTCAGAGATCATCGCCTCTGAACCCGTGCCACCGTCGGACATAGTGACAATGCGTGCGCTGTCCTACTTCAACGCGGCGATGTACGATAAGGCCATTGCGGATGCACGCCTTGCGGTGGACCTGGCCCCGGATGACGCGAAGGTGCATTACAACCGCGCGAATTTTCTGGCTCAGCTTGGCAATTACAATGAGGCCCTCCAGAGCTACAACGAGGCCGTCAGGCTGGACCCTGATTATTTCGAAGCCCTTCTAAACAGGGGTAAGGTGTACTTTGATACCGGGAAATACTTCCGTTCGCTCATTGACTACAACAGGGCCGTGGAACTTCGGCCTGACCTTGTGCAGGGATACGTCCACAGAGGCTCGGCCTATGTGGCAGCGGAGATGTACCGCCAGGCTGAGGAGGATTTTACGGTCGTGCTTGAGAAGGAACCGGGCTGGGTTGACATAATAATCGCCATGAGCGAGCTGAGCGCTTTACGCGGGGCAGCCCTCAGCACATGTGTATGGCTCAATAAAGCCGTAACCCTTGGATATTCCGACTGGCAGTACGTCTGGGATTCGCCCGCATTTGAGCCTGTTAGACAGGAGGGATGCTACAAGGAAATTGTCCCCCCATCTACAAAAGAAGATATTCTTCCTGTTGAGCCAGTCCTTCCGTCCCCTGCAAAACCTGGGGACACCCCGGAGACTTCATTAAAACCCCCTGATATATTTGACTTCTCTACCCTTAAATAGTATATTATTAAAGGTTTTATAAAACTTGATGGGGGTATTGAGCATGAAAGGCCCGGCGCTTCTGAGAATACTTCTTCTGATTCTGTCCTCTGCGTTTTTGTTTAACTGCGCCTCGCCCAAAGAGCGTGTTGTTGCCGTTGACCTTATTGACGTAAAAGAGGACGTGAAGCGCGTAGGCCTTACAGAATCAACTGGCCTTGTATATGTACAGACAAAGACATGGGCCTACCTTGATGTCATCGAACAATCCCCCAATGTAAGGAGCGTCTCCCGCATAACCAATAACGAAAAGGACGACGTTTATTACGGTTTTGTGGACTATTCCCCTGTTGACGATATAATCGCCTACAGCATGACCGAAAGAATAGAGCAAATCTACAAGTCTGAGAAGGACAAGAAGAACGGTCTGCTCTCTGAGATCTACACAAGCAACATATGGAAGCAGCGTATAGGCTCTTTTGCCAAGACCCGCCTTACCTACGGCAACCGCATAGACACAGGCCCCAGCTTTTCCCGCAACGGCACCAAGCTCGTCTTTAGCTCCAACCGCTCAGGGAGGAATACGAAAATATGGATGCTCAACATTGCCGGCGGCGGAGGCCTGCGCCTCATAACAAGCACCCCGGCAGAGGACTATTCCCCTTATGCATCCCGCGCAGAGGACCTTGTCACTTACACGTCCATCCCTGACGGCTCCTCGGAACCACAGGTCTGGACAGTCGACGCTCAGGGAAGGCTGGCCACACAGCTCCGCCAGGGCAAGGACCCGCGCACCTCACCCGACGGAAAGTGGATAGCGTTTCTCCGAAAGGAGAGTAACAGGTCGTGCGATGAGAAGGACTCCGACTCTGGCGAGGCAGTGTACCAGATATGGAAAATGACCGTCGAGGGCGACAGCGAGACCCAGCTTACCATGAACGAGGATTATTGCGTCAAGGACGCCATGTGGTCTCCCGATGGCAAGTGGTTAGTCTATTCTTCTAACGAGAACGTTGACTCCAACAGACGCAGGAACTATGACATCTGGCTCATGGCCACGGACGGCACCCAGCGCGTCCAGCTCACGACCAACGGGTCCATGGACATTCTCCCTACATTCGACCGCACAGGGGAACATATCATCTTTGTTTCAAACCGTGGCGGAAAGTGGAACATCTGGCTTTTCAAGCCAGTTATATACTGATCACAGTAAATATCGCCTCTATTGTCATGTAATGCTTACATAAATTATTGTAATTTGACAATCACTCACTCCTATCCCTCATAATAAATGTAGGTATATTGTCCCTCCAGGCCGCATGCCCTGCATGTTGCTTTTTTGTGGCTATATTACTTGCAGTTCATTGAATTATTTAAAATGACACACGGAGGTTATTTATGGCCAAGATCCTTGAGAAAAAACTCATAAGAGAACCTGATGTCTTTTACTTTAAATTAGAAGCGCCACTTCTCTCACAAAAAGCAAAGCCCGGCCAGTTCGTTATCATAAGGGCAAATGTTGAGGGAGAGAGAATACCGATCTCACTTGCCGACATAAACCCGGAGGACAATTCAATAAGCCTGATCATAATGGTGGTGGGAAAGACTTCTGGAGAGCTCTCCCGGCTTGAGGTCGGAGGCGACCTGCTGGACCTCTGCGGCCCCCTTGGTGAGCCCACGCACATAGAGAACTACGGCAAGGTCGTCCTTGTGGGCGGCGGATTCGGGGTTGCCCCACTCTACCCCATCGCAAAGGCCATGAAGGCCGCGGGCAACAACGTTGTTACGATAATGGGAGCGCGCAGTGCTGACCTGCTGATCTATGAGGATGAGATGAAAGCGGTCTGCGACAAGGTGATCGTCACAACTGACGACGGCAGCAAGGGACATAAGGGACTTGTGACCGACGCCCTTAAAGAGGAAATAGAAACCAATGGCTGCGACTTCGCCCTGGCTGTGGGGCCGTCCATAATGATGAAGTTCGTTGCATTGACCACAAAGCCCTACAACATTAAAACAATGGTCAGCCTTAACCCGATAATGGTTGACGGCACCGGCATGTGCGGCGGGTGCCGTGTCTCTATCGGGGGCAAGAACATGTTCGCATGCACGGACGGCCCGGAGTTCGACGGGCATGAGGTCGACTGGGACCTGCTGCTTCAAAGACAGAAGACATATCTTGATGAAGAGGCAGTGTCTTTTGAACAGTGGAAAAAGAAGCACCCCGAAGCTGTCTGCGAAATATAATCAATAAAGAGGAATTTGCTGATATGACTGATGATAACAAGCAGGTGAAATCTGTAAAGAAAAAGACCATACCGAAAAAGTTTCCCATGCCTGAGCAGGATCCAAAGGAACGTGCGGGAAATTTTCTTGAGGTTGCCCTTGGTTACAGCGCGGAACTCGCTGTCATGGAAGCTCAGCGGTGCCTCCAGTGCAAGAAACCCAAATGCGTCGAAGGCTGTCCTGTCTCAGTACCGATCCCTGAATTCGTTGAAGCCATTAAAGAGAAGGATTTTGACAAGGCTATCGAGATAATTAAATCAAGGAACCTTCTGCCCGCCGTATGCGGCAGGGTCTGCCCGCAGGAATCTCAGTGCGAGGAACTCTGCATCGTTGGCAAGAAGAACGAGCCGGTGGGTATCGGACGTCTCGAACGCTTTGCCGCTGACATGCTCCTGAAGAGAGAAAATGGAGCCGTTGCCGAGACCGCCCCTTCCACAGGGAAAAAGGTCGCTGTTGTGGGAAGCGGCCCCTCCGGCCTGACAGTCGCCTACGACCTGGCTAAACTTGGTCATGATGTCACTATCTTCGAGGCATTCCATGAGCCGGGCGGCGTGCTTATCTACGGCATTCCCGAGTTCCGGCTCCCAAAGAAGATCGTTGCCAAGGAGATAGAGCAGCTTCAGAGGATGGGTGTAAAGATTACGCTCAATGCGGTTATCGGCAAGCTCTTATCCATAGACGAACTGATGGAGGACTTTGACGCCTGCTTTATTGCCACAGGGGCGGGGCTGCCGAATTTCATGAACATTGAGGGCGAGAACCTAAACGGAGTTTACTCGGCAAATGAGTTCCTGACCAGGGTCAACCTTATGAAGGCATACAGGTTCCCCGCCTCTGATACCCCCATCAAGGTAGGAAAGAGGGTTGCGGTCGTTGGCGGCGGAAACGTTGCCATGGACTCTGTGCGCACAGCGCTCAGGCTTGGCGCAGATGAGGCCATCATCGTATACAGACGCTCTGAGAAAGAGATGCCTGCAAGGCTTGAAGAATCACATCATGCCAAAGAGGAGGGAGTAAAGTTTAAACTCCTCACCAGCCCTGTACGCATACTTGGCAAGGACGGCTGGGTCACAGGCATGGAATGCATCAAGATGGAGCTGTCAGAGCCTGACGAATCCGGCAGAAGGCGTCCAGTGCCGATCAAGGGCTCAGAGTTCGAGATGCCTGTGGATATCGTCATCATGGCCGTTGGAACCACTGCCAATCCATTGGTCCCAAAGAGCGCCACGAACATGGAGATCAACAAATGGGGCTACATTGTTGCTGACGAAGCCACTGGCAAAACCAACCTGGAGGGCGTGTACGCAGGCGGCGATATTGTCACCGGCTCAGCCACTGTGATCTCCGCCATGGGAGCGGGCCGCAGAGCCGCTGCCGCCATGCACGAATACCTTTCAACATAGAAACGCACATTATAAAAGGCCTTGGTTCAGCTATTTGGACCAGGGCCTTTTTTTCAGAGGCCAAAACCCGTATCTGCCTGATTCCTTTCATATTTATCTAAAACCATCCGTCTGCTGCCTTAATATGGCAATATATTCACAGGGCGTGAAAATGGTAATATAAATGCCATGGAAGATACTGCATACAAGATAAAGGTCCCTCTTTTTGAGGGTCCGCTGGACCTTCTTCTCCACCTTATCAGGGAGCACAAGATAGATATCTATGACATACCGATCTCCCTGATCACCAGGCAGTACCTTGAGTACCTGGGGCTGATGAAGGAGCTGGACCTTGAGGTTGCAGGAGATTTCCTTGTCATGGCAGCCACGCTCATACATATCAAGTCCAGAATGCTGCTGCCTGTAGAGGATACAGCCGACACTGACGAGCCAGAGGACCCAAGGCTTGAGCTTGTCATGCGCCTTCTTGAGTACAAGGCGTTTAAAGAGGCGGCCCATGGCCTCAAGGAGCTTGAGTTCGAGCAGGAGGATGTATATACCAGAACGCCAATAGACATTGAGGGGGAGACTGAGGACAATGTTGAGGAACTCAGCCTCTTTGACCTCAACCTGTTTGACCTTATAACCTCTTTCCAGAAGATGCTTGAACGGGCGCCTGCCGAGGCCCAGACCATTACAAGAGAAACACTTACGGTCAAGGACAAAATGTCCATAATCATCGACTCCCTGCAATCTGTGGATGCTATTAAGTTTACAGACCTGTTCAAGGGCGACATCATCAAGGCCCACTTTGTGGTTACTTTCGTTGCCATGCTCGAACTGATCCGCCTTGGTGTGGCCAGGGTGTACCAGGAAAGCCAGTTCGGGGAGCTATGGATCATCAACCCTGACTCCAGCTCCTCAAAAGAAGAGATAATCATGGAAAACATCTCCGATGGCGAGGCCCCTGAAGAGGACAGCAGTGTCTCAATGGAGAAGAAGACACAGGCAGAAGAACAGGATATCCACCCCTACGAAGAGCCCTATGAGTTCGAAGAAGGCCATCCGTATAAAAAGAGCAAACCCTTCCAGAAGTATCGCCAGTTCGAGGACAGCCACCCGTATGGCAATTCAGCCCTGAGGGAAATTTCCTCTGAAACTGAGGGAGAGCCCACCGAAGAGAGCAATGACAATGATACTGAGCCTTCCGCCGATTAACCGCAATAGCACCATCACCCAATGTTTTATCCGGCAAGGAACATTTCAGCATTTATGGCCCTCTGCAAATCAAGGTGCTTGATCGCGTGACGCTTGATCTTTTCTTGACATGGATCAGAAATTCAGACGCCCTGGTTGATACAGTGGCATAATATAAGCATGAAAACACAATGGACCTTTCTTGGGGCCAAGATACTGCGCCTGACCTTGAAAAAGATCATGAGCGCACTGAGAGACCTCATGCCCATCGTGCTGGTGATAGCGTTCTTTCAGATCATTGTGCTCAGACAGCCGATGCCACAGTTGGGCGAAGTGATACTAGGCGGCATACTCGTTGTGCTCGGCCTGACGCTCTTTATTGAGGGCCTTGAGATGGGCCTCTTCCCCATTGGCGAGGCAATGGCCCACGCACTTGCCAAGAAGGGAAGCCTTGCGTGGCTTTTGATATTCAGCTTCGCGCTCGGGTTTTCCACGACTGTGGCAGAGCCCGCACTCATTGCCATAGCGCGCGAGGCGGCTAACATCGCTGCCGAGGGCAACCTTATAGAGTTCAGCGAGGAATCGCGCCTGTCATACGCATTCGGGCTCCGCATGACAGTGGCCGTATCTGTGGGGCTGGCGATTTTGATAGGCGTGTTCCGCATATTGATCGGCTGGCCGCTCCACTACCTGATCATCGGCGGTTACGTAACCGTGATACTCATGACCACTATCGCCCCGGAGGAGATCATAGGCATAGCGTATGACGCAGGAGGGGTTACTACCTCCACGGTAACCGTGCCGCTTGTGGCAGCGCTTGGGGTCGGGCTGGCCTCAAGCATCAGGGAGCGCAACCCGCTCCTTGACGGCTTTGGGCTGATAGCGTTTGCCTCGCTCATGCCGATGATATTCGTGATGGGCTACGGCCTGATCGTGTTCGGGTGATACAGGCCATGGAATTCCTTACAGACTTTTTGACGATACTCATATCCACGTTCAGGGACGTGCTGCCGATAGTCGCCCTCATAGCGTTCTTTCAACTTGTGGTTCTCAGATCTCCCATACCGCGCCTGCGACAGACGCTCATTGGCGTTGTTTACGTCGTGCTGGGGCTCGCGCTCTTTCTGAGCGGCCTTGAGAAGGCTCTGTTTCCGCTTGGCAAGATAATGGCGGCCCAGCTCTCAAGCGCAGAGTTCATAAGCGGCCCGGGGGCGACCGTCGCGTCGTCAAACTGGGCCGACTACGGATGGATATACCTTTTTGCAGCCATGATAGGCTTCTCCACCACCATAGCCGAGCCGTCTCTGATAGCAGTGGCGTTCAAGGCAAGCGAGGTCTCGGGTGGCTCCATCTCCCAGTGGGGCCTGCGCATAACAGTGGCCTTTGGGGTCGCATTCGGCATTGCGCTGGGGGCCTTCAGAATAGTAAGCGGCACGCCGCTATATTTATTTATCATGGCCGGTTACACCATCGTCGTGGTGCAGACCTTCTTTGCTCCCAAGAACATCATACCCCTTGCGTATGACTCGGGCGGGGTCACAACGAGCACTGTGACGGTGCCCATCGTGGCGGCTCTCGGGCTGGGGCTCTCATCCGCCGTGCCCGGCAGAAACCCCGCTCTTGACGGCTTTGGCCTCATAGCTTTTGCAAGTCTGTTTCCAATCATAACCGTGATGGGCTATGCACAGTATGTACATTGGGCCTCCAAGCGGTTAACAATTATAAAGGAGGATGAAGATGCGGTTTAAATTGATCTTTGCGACTGTCAAGACGGAAATCAGCGACAAGGTTGTTGCCGCAAGCAAGAAGGCCGGAGTGCCAGGCGCAACGATAGTCACTGCCCGCGGAACAGGCATCCATGAGGCAAATACCTTTTTCGGCCTCTCTTTGGAATCCCAGACAGACATTATCCTGTTCCTTGTAGAGGAGCATATGGTGGACGAGATAATGGACGTCATCTCAGAGGCCGGGGAGTTCCACAAGCCCGGCACTGGCATAGCGTTCTCCATACCGGTGGAACACGTGCATGGGATAGAGAGTCAGATCGACAAGTTCAAGAAAGAGGTGCGGGACAATTATTTCTAGATTATCATGTTATTGATAATATCGAAAGGAGAGCAACATGAGCGACACACTTGTAGTGCGAGCAAAGGACGTCATGCAGAAGGGGTTAACTTATATTGACGGCATGGACACCGCAAAAGAGGCTGCCGCGACAATGCGCAAAGAGCACGTCACGGCCCTGATCGTAAACAAGCGGAGCCCTGATGACGTTTGGGGCATAATTGCGATCCAGGACCTGATAAAGGGCGTCATCGTGCCAGACAGGCCCTCCGAGGACGTGAACGTCTATGAGATCATGACAAAGCCCATCATCACTGTGCCGGCGGACATGGACATCAAGTACGTCGCACGCCTTATATACCGTGCCGGTATAAGAAGGGCCCCTGTTGAGGAAAACGGCGAACTCATAGGCATGATCTCGCTTGCATCGCTTGTGCTGAATAACGAGTTGTTCTAAGAACAGCCGCGCCTTTGGAGGGAGCTTGGTTAAATATATGCTTATACAGGGCCGCGTCATAACGGCTTATAATAAAGCATTGCTTGCAATATCAGAAATCCATTTACCGGGAATGCATCTGAATGTTAATACTTGGTGTTGACACATCTTGCGATGACACATCAGCCTCCCTGCTGAGGGCGGACGGGGCGGATGTCGAGGTATTGTCCAGCATCGTGTCCAGCCAGTCGGACATACACACCAAATACGGCGGCATCGTGCCTGAGCTTGCCTCCCGAAGCCATATGGAGATGATCTGGCCTGTTGTGGAGGAGGCACTTGGCGGGCGCGGCATAGAGGAAGTGGACGCTGCCGCTGTCTGCATGGGTCCCGGCCTTATCGGCTCCCTGCTTGTGGGGTGCTCGTTCATGAAGGCCATGTGCTACACGCGAGACATACCCCTTGTGGCAGTGAACCATCTCGAAGGCCACCTGCTCTCGGCATTTCTGACAGGCGTTAAGCCGGAGTTCCCGTTTCTCACACTGATTGTCTCGGGCGGTCACACTTCGCTCTACAAGGTCAATGATTACTGCGATTACGAAGAGATCGGGCGCACCAGGGACGATGCGGCTGGAGAGGCATATGACAAGGTAGCAAAACTGCTTGGCCTTGGCTATCCGGGTGGGCCGGTCATTGACAAGCTCGCCCAAAAAGGCGATCCAAAGGTAGCAGGGCTGCCCCGCCCTTACCTGCCCGACAGCATGGATTTCAGTTTCAGCGGCCTCAAGACCGCCGTGCGCCTAATGCATGAGAAAAGAAAAGATCTGAGTAATGAGGATATGGCTGCGGGGTTTCAGGGCTCGGTGGTTGACGTGCTCGTGCGCAAGGTAAAGCGCGCCATAAAGGAATACGGGGTCAGCAGGGTGTCCATAACCGGCGGCGTTGCCGCAAACAGCGAACTCAGGAAGCGCATGGCTGCCATGTGCAAGGGCATGAAAGCGGATATCTATCTCCCTCCCCTTGAGTACTGCACGGACAACGCAGCGATGATAGCTCTTGCCGGATACCACAGGTATCAAAAGGGTGAGAGAGCTACGATGGAGCTTAACCCAAAGGCGCATTTGATGCTTTAGGAGCATGTGCTACCAGAATAACTAAAGATTCTCCCTATAAGAACGACCGTTTATTATTCGCTTTGGTTGAAAAGACTTATTAAACAGAATCGACCTTATACATTTTCAAGCTCTGCTACAAGCTGTGGCAGGTTCTTCGTAACCGTACTCCATAGGACATCCAGGTCTACATCGAAGTAGACATGTATCAGGCGGTTCCTCATACCAATAATTTCCTCCCATGGTATTTGAGGGTAGCTGCCTTATATTCTTCAGAAACCCTGCTTGCTGCTTCGCCAATAATCTCAATGTCTTTTACAAGGGAAAGGACAAGCATACGGTTGCTTTCGAGGTCTGTTCTGGATTTGCCGCTCGCAAAAGACAATGCCTCTTTGGCGGCATCGAGCATGTGGCGGAGGCGGATACTATCCCTTGACATACTCTACGCGGGCATTGGATACAACTTCATCCCTGAAATATCTGCTCAGTTCTCCGGGGGTTCTCAGGTC
>SDBV01001873.1_pt1 | contig 31549 bp, 51 predicted proteins | sample 2277081 | NCBI WGS metagenome assembly SDBV01 (sample SAMN10402039, study PRJNA504765) | marine sediment metagenome | isolation source: marine sediment core GS10_PC15, 223 cmbsf | place: Arctic Ocean: Southern Knipovich Ridge | collected 2010 | reverse complement strand
TTGGGCGGGATGGTTGAAGAAAAACAAGAACTTTTAGCGACTTCAGATGTTACCGTTAATGGCAGTTTTCAGGAAGCTGAATTTCGCGCCGACCCCAAGCTGAACCGATGCTCTCGTTGTAAAAAGTTGATTCTTGGCAGGGAGGATACCGGCCTCTGTGATATGTGCGAGGCGGAAGATGATGATAAGGAATGGGTGGAATTAGGAGACTCCCAATGAGCTACATGGACATTGACAATCTGTACAAGAATCAGGACATTCTGCTGTTCAAGGAGTGCTATGCCCTGGAGAAGATTCATGGTACGTCGGCTCATATTAGTTGTAGAACATATCCCTATCGGGCGAAAGTGGGATCGGGTCTGAGCGATTGTCCACCTATCCTGTCTTTTTTTGCTGGTGGGTGCAAGCATGAGACGTTTCTTGCCTTATTCGACCAGGACGATCTGCGAAAACGGTTTGAGGCCCTTGGCCTATCCGAAGTTGTTGTATTTGGCGAGGCATACGGTGGTAAGATTCAGGGGATGCGGGAGACGTACGGCGACCAGATAAAGTTCATTGCGTTTGAGGTTAAGGTCGGCGACTCGTGGTTGTCCGTCCCACAGGCTGCCGATGTTGCCCTGCAGTTGAATCTGGAGTTCGTCCATTATGCGAGAGTTTCTACCGACATTGAAGTCTTAAATAGCCTGAGGGGTGCTTTTTCTGTCCAGGCGGGGCGTAATCTTGGAAAGATGGATAAGCGAAGAGAAGGCATCGTCCTTCGGCCCCTGATTGAGGTCAGGAAGAACAATGGACAGCGGATAATCGCCAAGCACAAGTCGGACGAGTTCAAGGAAACGGCCACCCCTAGGAAGGTCATGGACCCCGTCAAGCTGAAGGTCCTGACCGAGGCCAACGAAATCGCCGAGGAATGGATGACTGAGATGCGACTGTCTCATGTGCTGGGCAGCATGGTTGGCGAGAAAGGTGTGGAGCATACCGGGGAGGTCATCAGGGCAATGGTCGATGATGTGTTGAAGGAATCCAAGGGAGAGGCAGTTATCGATAAGCCAGTCAGGAAGGCGATAGGGAAATTGGCTGCAAATATGTTTCGGCGAAGGTTGGAGAGCAAGTTAGATGGGGTATAATAGAGTATGAAGGAATTGAATTCAATAGACGACATTGACCTTGATTATCGAATTGACGAAGCGATTGAAAGAGTAAATGAGGCCTTTCCTAAGCCTCCCCGATTTCATTTTATCAAGCGTAGATTCCGGTTCCTCTGGCAGAGGCTGACCCGAGGTTGGTCAGACGATGATACCTGGAATCTGGATATTCCAATTGCCAAGTTCGTTCTGCCAAGGCTGAGGCGGTTTAAGGAGATTAACAATGGCTATCCTTCTGGTATGACTGAGGAAGAATGGGACGAAAAGATAGACCTAATGGCGGAGGCGTTCGACTTGTTGATTAAGACATATGACGGCGACGTGGATGAAACCGTTTACACGGATGAGAAGATAGACGTGGGCCTGAAGCTGTTCGGTGAAAACTTGAGGGGACTGTGGTGGTGATATGAGAGCATTCCTATATTGGTTGGCAAAAATGATTGGCGATGTGAACGCCGTGAGCAAGGGAAAAACCGGAAAAAGAATCGCCAGGCGAATGGCAGGAAAGGTAACCTCCAGAGGTCTTGGGAAGTGGTTTAGGTGAATCAGGGTTTGTTCTGTGAAATTTGTGGTGATGTATATGATCCGGCAGATCATACAGGTGGCTTCCATTGCGGGGGCAAACTCAGTCGGGTACGCCAGCGTAAGGTTAAGATGATGCCGGTGGCTAATCATCAATTTGTGAAGGCCGAAAATGTCCGGTTGAAGCAGTTACTCGTAGAGGTTAGAAAAGCGGTACAAAAGTTATTGGTATTGTAGGAGAATGAGATGATAGATGGAAATGTAATAAGATATGTTCATCATGGTATTGACGTTGCGGTGATGAAGGGCCTAAAAGGAAAGCATCGGGGGCATTGTCTGTGCTATAAATGCTCAAAATTTCATCCAGAGAACAGAGAGGCAAACTGCCCGATAGCTAATGCCTTGTATTGCTTGGATGTTCTTACGGGTATTACGACGCCTGTATGGGAGTGTCCAGAATTCTTTACGACGATTCCTTATAATAGGGAATTACAATAGGAGGATAAATGAATAAGGATGCGATAGCTGAGTATTTTCCTGAGGGAGATTTCATTGAGTTCTTTTTTAGGAAACCCGATATTGATTATTGGGCTGAATGGCTTAATTCATCAGTGACCCTATTTCATTCCCAAGAGACTGATGAAGTTATTGGGGGCACGATATATGGAGTAGGAGTGATAATGAAAAAGGCTGAGGAGAATAAATGAGAAGCAAGCTAACAGAAGACGACAGACAGGTTATACTGCAGGCGTTGGGAGAGAACGAGGGAGCCATAAGGACGACCCAAAGGGCGCTGAGTGCTCTCGGCCATGACTATTCCTTTGGCTCCGTCCAGAAGGTCGCCAAAGACGCGAGGGAGGAGGAGTCGGTGCAGTCCCGTCTAATCGCGTCTGAGGCCCGTGTACGTTCCCTACAGTCTACCAACACGTACCTACGGAAGCTGCTAGGCGATTCTCTCCGTATCAGTGATGAGATATTGGGAGCCGTCCCAATCCTGCCGGTCCCCAAGCGAATCAAGCTGCCGAAGGACCACGTGAGTGATACCGAGACCCCCGCCTGCTCGCCTATAGCTGATTGGCATATTGGCGAACAGATAGATGAGGGCGAGGTTGAGGGATTCAATGCCTTCAATTACGCGATAGCAGAGCGGCGAGTGGATTTCCTGGCCGATAAGGTAGCCAAGTGGGTACTGACGGAAAGGCACGGGCACAAGATAAACGAGCTTCATGTGCCGATTATGGGCGACATGATAACGGGGAACATCCACGACGAGCTGATAGCCTATGCCGAGTTTCCGCTTCCAGAGGCGGTTGTCAAGGCGAGTCACCTGATTAGCAGGTTCCTCACCGTCCAGGCTGGCATATTCCCTAATGTCATTGTCCATCAGTTGAAGGTGGATAATCATAGTAGGTTGACCAAGAAGAAGGGCAGCAAGCATCGGGGCACAAATTCCTGGAACCACGTTATCGGCGAACTGTGCAGGCAAATGCTGAGGGATCACAAGAACGTGAAGTGGATTTCCCATGATGCTCAGAAGGCCGAGGTAGACATTGCGGGCCAGAGGTATTTGGCTGACCACGGTGACAGCATTAGGGCCTACATGGGGCTGCCCTACTACGGATTTGCTCGCGAAGACGGGCGCGAGGCGCTTAAGCGTATGCGCGCGGGCAAGAGGTTCGACGACAGGATGAGGGCTCATTGGCACGTTGCCGGGGCTGGGCCTTTGGGAATACAATGCGGATGCCTCTGTGGGAGTACGGAGCTAGACGCCCAGAGCGGGCGGTTCTCCGACCCCTTCCAAGTGTCATTCTTGGTACATCCGAAATATGGCTGGTTCAACTTCACTAGGTGGAATCTGAAGGATGCGTGATAAGAGAGAAAAGGTACTGGGTGAGATTGTGGAGTGTTTGGATTGTGACCCCCCAGGTTCGGGAGTCATGAAACTTTCCAAAATTAACGGGCGTTCTGTTGGATTGGGTCCTTGCGACAAATGTGATGGACGAGGGACTATATATAGAAGAAGATGGGTTTGAAGGATGCGTAATGACTAAGATTGAACGATTACGAAATATTCTATCTGCCGTTGAATCTTTACTCGGGTGGTATGAGTATGAATTTGAGCGGTATAACTACGATGATGATGAATTAGATAGTGAGGAATTACTTAAACTTGAGGCTGCCGTTGATGCCGCAAGAGCAGCCAAGTGGGATTTGACTAATGCGTGAGCGAAATGTTGTTTGCGAAAGTTGAAGGGAGCCATGTAGATATTCATGATGTATATGGGTATGTCAGGTTTACCTGTGAGACAGAGGAAATCGCCAAGGCTATCGGAGAGTTGATAGAGAAGAATGCTCTGGAGATGGATGTGTGTTTATATGGTGAGTGAACGAAGAGTAGAAAAATGCCCGATGTATGTGGGTACAGAGAGTTGGGCAACTGTTGTGTATAATGATTATGAGCATAGTTCCCCCTTTATTGAACCGACCGAATTTATTGTGTCACGGTTGATTTGGGATACGGGAAGTAATGAACCGCCAGCATAGCTCAACGGTAGAGCGGTGCTTTTGTAATGCGATGGTTGTGGGTTCGAATCCTACTGCTGGCCTTGAGGGAGGAGTTGATGATGGATGAAAAAGTTTTTGTTTCTGCTGTTCCCAGTCCTACTAATTGGGTGTGGGAACGCTTTTGTGGAGATGGCCTAGTCTACAGTACTGATAGACGACAAGGGCTCCGGCACAATCGTAAGGGTGAACCAAGGTCCGCTGGACGAGGTGTATATTCTGACGGCCCAGCATGTGGTACTGGATAATGAGTATGTTCGTATCACCTTTTACAACCGCCACTACATAGGGGCGATAACTGACCACCAAATGCTGTTGGGGGAAGTTGTGCTCACCGACTCCGGGGAGGACATTGCTATTGTTAGGGTGATAATGAACGACTGTCAGTTCCGCCCTGTTAAGGTAGGCAACAGTCTCCCCAGTCTTGGCGATCCCCTGTGGGTATCGAGCTATCCCGGCAACAGGTTCTTCCTGTCAAATGGGATAATGGGAGGAGAGATGTGGGGCATGGGGATATTGACTAATCATGTTCATTTCGGTTCCTCGGGTGGGGGCGTGTACAATAAGGATTACGAATTAATCGGCATGGTGCGGATGATGAGTCCGCCTATTGCCGGACATTTCGTGTTTGTCAGTAAGCTTATGTTGGATGGATACTTGGAAGGATTATGATGGAATTGTGGTTAAAGAAGCAGTATGAGGAAGCCCTTATCAGGGTTGATAGGATTGCTCACAGGGAATTCCTACACGCATATTCTAATAGCGATGATGGGGAACAACTTGCTTGGGCGGCATCCAGGGTGCCGAGGGCCTTGCTATTAGCTTACGAGGCATCAGGGAATGAAGACTACTTAGACATAGTAGAAACGGATATACTGAAGTGGCTTGCTAACAGGAGCGATAGATTGGGAAACGAAGACCATTTCTATCATAAGTTAGTCCCTGGATGGACTACGGGATTCAGAAAACCCACCCAACCACAGTGCTACTTCATGCATACGTCACTACTCGTGGACGTGATGGCAAAATGGGCTTACCTTGCGATGAGGGAGCCAAAGCTTTACCGAAGATATGGAAAAGTTGCTCACCGGGTCTTAAATGACTGTCAGGAATGCTTAGAGCTGTTCTTTGATGACGCCTGGATGGGGAACCGGTACGGGAAGCACCACATCACGACCCAGACGGCCCCCATGAATCACCAGACAGCGATGGGCAGGGCATTCCTGTATATGTGGCTGGCGACGGGGACAGAACTGTATTACAAGCGAGCATTTGCATTAGCGGGGTTCTTCAGAAGTCACCTGGACTTCCTAGGAGATGAGGGATATGTGTGGGACCACTTGCCGTATGAGAGGCTAGCAGAGCCGGGGGGAGAGGCAGCGGCTAGGTATGGGGTAGAGGACATTATACACGCGACGATCTCATTCTCGTTCGCCGCTGAGTGTTGGAGGGCTGGAATAAATGGCTACGATGACGCATTCATGTGGCATTTAGGGAGGACATATGAGAGAACGCTACGCCTTGCTTCGGATGACAGGCTCGCTGGATGGACTCACTACCTGGACGGGACTGGGGCGGTAGGGTATGAGAAGGGGATACAAGGGGGGGTTATGATGTGGTGGAGGCCGCTGCTGAGCATACTGGCGGATTGGGATGTCCCGAATGATTACCTACGATTGGAGAGAGATGTTACCCTAATGCTGACGGCCCAGCATCCGGAACGATTCGAGAAGTACGAACCTATTCAGTTGGCGGGATAGTTACTCGTCCGGATTGAACAGGTAGGTTAGGCAGAGGAAGGCTTTTTCTATTTCCTCTTTGGCATTGGAGAGGTCGGTAGAGACTCCTGCCCAGTCTTCTTCGTGGAGCGAATGCAATACCTCGTAGCTTCTTTTCTGGAGCCTTTGGAGGCGCTTGCGTAATTTCTCTTTTGAGTTCATTTCATTCTCCTTATGATACTCTTATTACGGGGAAATGTAATCAATACCCATCTCTATAGCAGTAAGTCGAATATCTTTGTATCTTATGCCAAAACCAGCCCCTTTTTCATCAGATTCCTTTGACCCTAATGGAAGTTCTCCGGGTAAGGGTTGAATAAACTTCCAAAGTTTGGCAATTATAGCACGGGTTTCCTCGTATCCGTTCATTTCATTCTCCTTTCTCTACTAGGTTGATGGCGGAGTTAATATCATCAACAAGGCGAAATTCGTAACGGTGTAGATGGCCTTGGTTCAGGTGGTCCTCTGCCGCAAGAAGCTCATTGCGCACCCTAACAAGTAGGGTGAGCAGCATATCCCTGTCCGTCTTAAGCTTGTTGATCTTGGCGTCGGTCTTCCTTGCTTCTTTCATCGCCTCATTCCGAAACTTTCGCTCGCCCGCCAATTCAGCTTGGTAATCTGCATCATTAATTTGAGTTACTGTTTTCATCTCATCTCTCCTTGATCTTGTCTACGTGCCTGCCCAGGGCTTCCTGGGTCAGGTCTACCATTATTATACACCGGACCTCGGGGTCCTTGGCGTCGTGTATCGTGACGTGGGAGTTTCCTCCCCTATGGAGGGTCAGTTTCTTGGCCTTTTTCAGCTCCTTGATGATACGGTTGACTTCCTCGGTGTTCAACACGCGGACCACCAGAGAGGTGCCGGGGAGCCGTCTGTTGCGGGGTTCTGGCTTGAGGCGTTTCATATCAACCCATTCTTCTGACACGCCTTGACGGCCTTGAAAAGTTCAGCATCGGTCAAGAGGGATAAGGCGGAACCGTAATCGACCCTACCGAACATCAGCATCATTACGATTTCTTGGGCCTTTCGGCCTTTGAGGATGGTCTGAAATAGCTCTGCTCGTGATATTTCCATGGTTGTCTCCTAATCTTCTATGATATCCCACGGGGGTTCGGGCTCCACCCGTCCGCCCTCGATGGCTTCATACAAATCTTCTACCACGCTGTCATCGCCGTCAATACCTGAGGCGACTATCCAGTCTTTCACTTGGTCTCGTGTTGCCAATCCAGGTCGGCCAAGGAAGAGGTTGATAGCTCGTCGCCGTTCATCAGGGACTTCGGTGGTGTAGCTGATTCGGACTTTCATGATTGTCTCCTTCTTCTGTTCTCGGCTATTTCTTGTAACCGCTGATTGACTGGTTTGAATTCATTGGGAAAGCATTGGTCGCATTTGTTGAAGCAACCCGGCAGGCTGTGATCGGTCCACGATTGATGAAACACCGTTTCGGTTACAGGACATATCCATTTACCATTAACTGTGCCGTTTGTCGGATGAAGTGGCATGGTTGTCTCCTATCTGGATTCTAAGGGATACGAAGCGACCTTGTTAGCTTCAAGGATTTCAACCCCAGTAATGGGCTTGATCTTCATGATTCGTTCCTGGAGGTCGTCCCATTCCTCGTTGTCATCGGCAAGGCAAAGGCAGACCTTCCATCTCTGCTGATAATCGATATCTGTCGAGTCGCAGTCGTTGTAATCGATGGACCCGCCGAAGAAGTCTACTAGCCTACGCCCCAAGGCGATCCATGGTGCCCAGGATGAACAACTGAGCAGCCTTCCGCTTCGTTCGTCGCCGGTCTCAAAATGATAATACAAGTTGCCGGACTTTAGATGGGGATTGCCCTCCCCATTCTGCCAGACGATTCTGACCATACTGTATACAGAGGTACTCTGGACCTCGATACCTGCGACATCTGCTGATCTATGCCTACCACTAAGGTTGTGCCACACTTTCTTTAGCCCGACACAGCCGCCAATGACGCTGGCTACATCGCGTACTCTTACCTGTGCTGGTAATGTTATGTGAGTGCTAACGCCCATGATTGTCTCCTATTCTAGTTTTTAGGCTGCCTTGTCGAGCCCCTATTTCTTAAAGAGAACTCGACTAATTCGTTGATTCATTTTAGACAGGGCTTTCTTATCCTCGTCTGACATTGGCAGGGGTTTGTAATGCCTGTCGGATACCGGGAGAAGGTAAATGTCCCGTCGATTGAATTTCTTCCATGCTCGCAGTCTAGCTCCCGGTTCGTATTTCCCACGAACCCGGCCTATCTGCTTATGCTTGGTATCCAGCACGTTCCATAGCATTGATTGTCTCCTTCTTCTATTCTCGGCTGCCTTGTCAAGCCGGAGGAACCGAACCTCCGACGACCGGCCCGCGACTTATACTCCCACGTCCACTACTGAGCGGGCCGGTTTCGGCTATCGAAGCCCAATTTCGCAAGCATCTAATGGGTTTCGCATCAGACGTTGGGCTTCATCAGTGATTGCCGTATCATCTACATGGGATTGTAGGTGCTGATAGAACTGTGAGGCTGTGGACTCTGCAAGGCAGCAGTGGTAAGCAATTAGACGGGCATACATGGCGCGCAAGGCGTTGCCGCTGGCGTGTGCTGTTCCAACGCGACGGCATTCTTTCATAGCTTCTGTATAATTCATGTCCTTGTCTCCTAGAAAAGGTCATATTCGATTTTCACTCTACTATCATTATACGTTGTATCGACCAAAAGTAAAGCCTAAAATAAAAAAAACTTTCCTATTCTTTCTTTCGTTGTAAGTCCTTTGTTTCCAAAGAGTTAAGCTCTTCATCCGCCGTCTCGTTGAGTCTCCTCATCTCCGGCTGCCACATCAATATTCTGAAGTGACTCGTCCAGCGAGTCCTGTTCCGGTCCCACAGACGTACCCATTCTTCCGTTGTCCTCTGTGGGCTCCACTTCGTGTGGGCGTATCGATGGCACTTTTCAAGGTGGCATTCCTTGCAGAGGGTGGCAAGGTTCGTCGATGAGTTGTTGTCCTTAACCTCATCGCAGTGATGGACGTGGTGACTGTGTGGCTTTTGGCAGAGCAGGCACTTGTATCCGTCTCTCTTCCGAATGACCTTGGCGATCAGGCTCCAGTCCTCAGGATATTCTCCCTCGATGTTCCAAGGTCGTGGGTTTTCCTTTCGCCAGGTTATCGCAAAACGCCGCTTTAGGGACGTGCTGATTTTTTGTCTGGTGTCGGCAGACTGCGACCACACCCGTTCTATTCTCTGTCCGTCGAGACGGTAGCCCTTTGGCCGACACCGGCAAGAACAGTAAATTTGACTGGCTTTCTTTGTATCGAAGATTGCTCCACATGATATGCATGTTGCCTTCATTTTTTAATCCTCTAGTATCATTATACCCTTGTTCGGGATAAGAACTGTAAGAAAAATGAAATATTTTTGCCCCCAATAGGCATACCTTGTAAAGGTTATCGTTAATATTTGCTGAACCGTCCGTTTTTCTTTGGTCGTAATGAGGAAACGATCATGTGGCGGTTTTGTTTTTATCTTGGAGGACGCCCCGGTTCCCCGCCGGGCGCGTGCCATAGGCGTGAGGGGAACAATATCTGGATACGACTATGGCACGCATGACAAGCGAGAGACGAAAACGTAGGCGAAGACTTCGAGACCTTGTAATTGATGAGGTTTCATTTGTAGACCGTCCCGCCAACCTGACTCCCTTCCTGTTTTACAAGAATGCCGACGGGATGCCGGTGGAGCTGGACAAGGCAGACTTTGAGCTAACGATTGACTTCCAAAGCAAGGGCACGCCGGAGACCACCATGCTAAAGGTCAATGGCAAGAAGGTGACCGACCCTCAATCGTTCCACGTGAGCTACTGGCCGATTGGGACCGAGCATGTATCAGTTGTTTGTGAGTACGTGACGGAGAACAAGGGGACCTCTAACGGGGGATTCAAGAATTCCACAGTCCATAGGCTAGCCAAGAACGACCCCAAGAAGCTGGGTAAGACTACGTGGACTGCCAAATTTGTCAATGACCTGCCGGATGGCTCATTCCTATATGTCGAGAAGGGCGGCAAGGTTGACGGCGAGGGCAAGACTTCACCAAGGTCTTTAAGACACTTCCCTGTGAGGAATGCAGAAGGCAATATTGACCTACCCCATTTGAGGGACGCGATTGCCAAGATATCTCAGGAGAACATTCCGGCCACCAAGAAAAAGAGTTTGCAGGCGTATGCCCGGAAGATGTTGGAGGGAGCACAACGAGTGACAAAGGCAGAACAACATGACCTAGAGATACTGAGCACCCTACTCGGCATTGAGGCCGATCCTGAAATGGACGGCGACCTCGCCAAGGGACTGGCCGAGCACGCCTCGACTATCAATTTGTACATGGACGACCTGCCGCAGGACGCGAAGGATGCCATGGTAGCAGTTATCAAACTTGCCTCGGAGACCGAGGAAGTAGAACCCATAGAGGTTGATAAAATGTCTGACGAAACTGAACCTGCTGTAGAAAATACTACGGAGGGGAACCAGACGCCAAAGACGGAGGAGTCTGCTGAGAATGCAACCAAGACACCCCCGGTGGACACGACCAAGCTCGTCGGTGAATTAACCGAGACTTTGGTTCCGAAGGTCACCGAGGCTGTGCTGGCGGCACTCGAAGCAAAGCAGGCTGCCGAGGACGATCCAGAAATCCCCGAAGACGAAGCCGAGCGCTTGCTCGCCGAAGCAATGGAAGAGCAAGTAAATGAAGGTTAGTCAGGAAGGACGTAACAGTGAAGAAGAGCGAACTAGATAAGCTTATCAAAGCTGCGAAGTCGGGATTGGCCAAAGCAACAACTGTGAAGACGGAAGTACAAACGCGCAAGTCCGGTGGCGACACGACTGATCCTGCGGACATTCAAGTAACTGCGGAAAACCTCTCGCTGGTTAAGTATATCGGCGGGGTTATCTATGGTGACCTTGTTTGGAAGCAGGCCCCTGAAGAGGAAAAACTCTTCAAGGCCCTGGGTCAGGACGCTGGAAACCTCGGTGGCGTGTTCGTTCCGCCCATTCTGAGCGCCAGTGTAATTGGATTGCTCAAGGATAAGGCGGTCGTACGGAACATGCCTGGTGTTGGAATTATGCCTGTCACGGGAACCGACAAGATCGAGTTCAATTCGATCACCGAAGGTCCCGCGATTAGTTGGGGAAGCGAAGCCTCAACAATTAATGAAGATACCGGATTGGGATTCGGGCGAGATACCCTGGAACTCAAAAAGATGGTGTGTCTGTATAAGATGTCGTCAGAGATTCTGCGAAACGCACGAGTGAATATGGAGGACGTAGTTCGTAACGAACTCGCCCGCGAACTTGCGCTTGAAGAGGACCTTGCGTTCTTGGAAGGCACTGGCGGGCAGCGTCCGCTGGGCATTTATTACCAGCCTAGAGTGCTGTCCACTGATTTGTCGGCCGCTGTTGGCGTCGATAATATCAAGGATGCCATGTACAATGTTCGCCTCAATGCGTTTAATGAGATCACCGGGTGGGTCATGCACCCCCGTACCCAGAACGACCTTGACCAGCTGAAAGATGCTAATGGTCGCTATCTGCTTACAGGGTCTGCAGGCATCGGGGTCGCCAAGTTGGATAACATCTTTGGCGCTCCCCTTAAGACTACCACCAAGATTTCTGTTACCAACCGCCCCTCCTCAGGGGAGAGCTATATTGTGGGCGGTATTTGGAGCGAACTCTTAATCGGCGATGGACAGGGTTTCAGTATTAAGACATCAGAACACGTGTACTTCACGACTGATCAGATTGGGCTCCGACTTACAAAACATGTTGGATCAATGATCAAGCATGGCGAGGGCTTTGTTGTTATCAAGGGTATTAGCACGTAGGAGGTGCGTAGAGAATGAAGGGCATACTTTCAGTAAGTAAGTTTTCACTCGGCGCGCGTGAATCTACGGGTGCCACTGGTAGCGACGTGTTCTTGCAGGAGCTGGACACTGGCAATGCAAATAATGGCACGCTGGTTCTTTATGTTGATACTGTGCCCTCCCAGTCCGATATGGCGAACATTCAGGTTTGGACCTCGAATGTGAGCGATTTTGGGGCTGGTTCCGGCACACAGATTACTGCCGTAGTCTCTGATGGGACGCGACTGGTTGAGATCGTTTCGGATACCCGAGACACCGAATTGTACGCAATTCTGGCGTTTGAGGATACTGTTAGCGATATCACCGTCAGTTCCAACAAGATTTCGACAATCAACGAGGCCGCGATTTATGTCATCACTTGTCCTAATGTTGGCAGATATGTGAAAGTTCAGTACGATTCAGATGGGACAGGCGGTAAGTGTTCGCAGGTGTTCATTGGCCATAACCTGGCGGCAGCGAGGTGGCGTGGCGCTAGAGCCGCGTACTAGGCTGCAGTTAGTTAAGCAAGAAAAATGTATCCGAGTGGGGGAATTGGCCTCCACTCGGATATACAAGAGAAAAATGTCTGAGCAGGATTACATAGTTTGTCGGGTTTGTTTCCAAGAGTTTTTGGGAATTAGTGCCTCTCATTTGCTGCACAAGCATGGGATGACTCATACTGATTATCGACAAAGATTTCCTGATGCTAATTTAACCAGTGAATCTACTCGCCGAAAACATGGTGATGTTACTTCACGAAGGGTTTGGTCAGACCAATCTTTGGAGATTCTTAGTAAATCTATTACGAGGTGGCATGGAGAGAATCCAGATGCTAGGAGGGGAGAAAAGAATCCCAATTGGGGTCAGTGTGAAAACCATAAAAGGGTTACCAGTAGTCTCGAATTTAGGGAGAAGATGTCTCATGCTCAGAAGGGTAGAAAACATTCTGATGAAAGCAAAAAGAAAATGAGTGAAGCCCAACATAGGTGGTGGGCTGCCCCGAAGCATAGAGAATCGCGTTTAGCTTCTTTAAGAACTCCCGAATATAGAGAAAAACAACGTGCTATTAACCTTAAAAATGGTCATAGCTTCCCGATTTTTAGGGGACCTGATCATTATAATTGGCAGGGTGGAAAAGGCTCTCTTCCCTATCCTCCGGAATTCAATAAGCCTCTGAAGAACAGGGTTCGTGAGCTTGACAAATATGTTTGTCAGATGTGCGGGAAGACGGAAGAGGAAAACGTCCGCGACAATGGTCGGGTTTTGAATGTTCACCACATTGACTACGACAAGATGAACAACGCGATTACCAATTTGATTTCGCTTTGCGATTCCTGCCACAGTCATTCGCATCCTGCCCGGCAAGAAGACAGGGACATACTGCTCGCCATTTTGGCGCGAGGTGCTTGTTCCCTGTTGGCGAGTTAGCGAGTTAAAAGTTAGAGGGCGCGGGCCAATGCCCGCGATTGTAGGAGGGAGTCAGGGTCGAGGTTTTTGTCTCCTTTCCCTCGACCCTGATATTTTGTATATGGGCAAGTGTGTAAAAGACTCGGGATTCTGGCCGTCCTACCCGCCCGAGTGGCTAGCACGCATGAAGCCTGGGTTGGGATTGGGACGATAGGAGTAGCAAATGGCTACGATAGCAATTGATTCAACCCGCCAAACAAATTCCGCGATGGAGAAGTATCCCGACGCTGTGTTTATGCGGGACAATGCATATTTTTACTTCGGCAATGACGGCGATATAGGCCTGCGGTACAACACCACATATACGGCGTTTGAGTTTAAGGGTGGCGATATTCGTTTTTCGGATACCCAAGAGCTTCAGTTAGGTGACGGCGGCGACGCCACGATGACTTGGAATGGGTCTTTAGTGGTTTTGGGTGGAACTTGGGCGATTTCTGGGGCGGACGTAAAGTTCTCCGATACGCAGCAGCTTCAGTTTGGTGATGATATTGATTATCGGATGTATTATAAGGCCGATTCGGATGTCTTGGTGCTCTCTGGGCTGTCCGATGTGGCCCCAACTGGCCCTGTGGGAACACTTTGGGTGAGTGACGCTGGATCGAATGTGGGTCACGTGCGCATGGTGGTATGATAGAGCTTCCCCATTGGCTTGAGTATATTGTCTCCTATCCGGGGGCTACCGCCTTCGGTTAGGATTAAGGCCCGTTGCGAAATGAACGGAGCTTGGAGTAAGTAAATGATGACAGAAGCAACAGTAGGACAGACGATGGAATGGAACCCCAAGAAGGGGCACAATTTCGATCCGGATACGGAAGATGCAAATGTATTGATTGAGGTTCAGTCTCCTAACTATGTGCGAATCAACAGTAAGATGTTGCACATGACAAAGGAAGAGGAAATTGACCCTAACGGAAAGAAGACCGTGAAGTGGAACCACGAGACAGCCCAGATGTGGGTTCCGGGGCGTGTGGCTGAGGAACTGATTGCGATTAAGAAGGATGATGAGATGAGGGGGCTTAAATCCATGGCGATTATCCTTGAGACAAAGACTACAGAGAGAAAACGTCGTCCAGCGAAGGACGAAGACGCAGAGTAACAACCAAAGACTTACCACGGGACGCACAATAGACATCGTGCTCCTGAGCAGTCCCGTGGGGCGGAGCACCAAATGTGATGGCCGGGAATAGCGACACTTCAATCCGCCCTTCCCCACCACCATTAGCAGGAGGGAAAGATGGTTAGAGGCTGGAAGGGAACGATTTCCGACGTAGCTGTAGATTCGGACACTACGGTTCTGGAAACAATAGTAGTTCGAGAGGGGGCGGAATACCTGTGGGCCGAGGTAGGCAATTCCGATGTGGGGAATGTGTTTGTCTCGTTCGACATTCAGGTTCAACCCCATTCGTCCGCGAGCTTTCATACGGTAGCAAGTACAGCGTCAGATTTTACTACAGGTATACAAGAACCTCTGTTGGGTTGTGATACGGATATGACTGCGTTAGGAGTAGGATCAACCGGGATGTTGTGGATGAGACTCAAGGGAGCCTATGCTACTAGATTTAGGGCGGCATGCAATACGGCGAGTGACGCGATGACGGCCGTGAGATGGATGGTGAGATAAATGGCTTGGAATACAGCTTCAGGATTGGTGGCAATGGAATCTGCTGTCGGAGCGGGGCTTACCTTTACGTCCGTCGTAGTCTCATTGCCTGCCGCCGGACGGCAAACCCTCCTGGCACCTACGGGCACATCGGTTCAGCGGCTTCACGCGATGCACTTTACGATGGACGCGGCCGGGTCGGTCGGTATCTACTATGATGACGACGGAGCGGGAACTAGCGAGGTAAGCGTTTGGGGTCCGGCTGAGTTTGCGACTAAGGGGGGGGTTATGATCGAATTTGGTCTCGCCGCTGACGGTATCCCGACAAGCGCTTCTAGCAAGTACCTTACACTGGTTGCGAGCACTTCGGGTGTTCACGGTGGGGTAAAGGTCAGTAAGGCCACATCGTAAGGAGTACAGTAGGATGTCTAAAACAGTAACAGCTTTCCGAGTTACGAAGATCGACCTCGCCAGTGAGGAACCGGCCCTGGAGCCGATCTGATGGCAAATAAGTACGCTCCACAAGCCGCCTTCAACTGGCCCGGCGCGCCGGACAACTGGTGTGACGCGGACGACGGTGTTCAGGATGTCGCTCCGCCCGGAGCGGGAGACGTTGCAATCTTTACGGTCAACTCCGGTGCCGCGACGATGGATAATAATGTCAATATCGGCGGGTTGACCATGACCGGGTTCACCGGCTCAGTCAGCATGAACAACGACATCGACTGCGACGGGGTGATTACCAATCTCAGCGGGACGTTCACCGGAGGCGGGGACATCCTCGTAGCCGGGCATGTCACGGTAGGTGCTAACCTCATCATGACCGGCATGACCGGGCAGTTGAACTTTGACGGTGGAGGAGCATATCAACTAACCGCTGGTGTACGCATCTTTGGACTTATCCTCAATGCAGGTTCTACAGTCACGCTCCAAGCGGATTCGCTGGTGGATAACTTCCAAGTGGTAACCGGGACCTTCGCAGACGGCGGGAATGACTTCGATATTGCAGGTAGCATCATTTGTGCAGGAACAATCACCACGACTGGCGATTGGACGATGTCGGGTACGGGGAACCTCATCAACGCTGGCCCCAGTAATACGCTTGCTGGACTAACCATTGCAGCAGGTGTCGTTGCCACGCTCACCGGCACGTTCTATTGTAAGAAACTCGCTGGGTCTGGTACTTATCAAGGTGCTAACCTATTCTATGTGCGTTTTCCTTCCGACAATTTTTGGTCTTTCACAGGTACCGCAAGTTCTAATACGACAATCAATCTTAGCGCAAGCCGTTCCAGTGGGGCAGGCATCAACCTCAATAATGCGCTATTTAATCTTCAAGGTTATGATGGCAACGTGCTTACAATGGACGGAGACCTCAACACAGGTACTGGAGTAATTCGCATATACGGCAGCAGCGCCGACAGAACTGTCACGCTTGATATGGTAACATTCGACATCAAAGGAGGCGAGAGCGAGGTTGTCTTAGGGACGCCTGCTGCCAGTGCGGGTCGCTGGGGGAAGATTGATTTTGGTTCAGGTTATCATCAGATTGCAAGTCTCCGTTACGGAAACGCGGCTAACAACGCTGGTAACGGGATCGACTTTGGCACAGCGGATGTTGAGTGTTCCGGCAACCTCAACGCCACCGGCATCGCCGCTGCAGACATCGCTAACACCAACGGGACGATACGGCTTGGAACGATTACGGCTCTCGATATGAGTGTCGGAGGCACGATACAGGGATACGGGTCTGTCGATGGAACCGGCAACTCGGATGTCGAGTTCGCCCCTGCAGTCGGTAGCCTAGCAATGTGCGGGGTGGGAGTGTGAATAAATGACTTGGAATGCGGCTGGAGTATCATCGACATATGTAACAGCGGAAGTTGCCGTCTTGGGTTCTCAGTTGTCTGATGTTGCCCAAATCGTATCTGATACAAACATTGAATCCGGGACACTTGAAACCCACCATCATTCCCGTGAGTGTTGGTTTGGCAAGCGGGCCACGCAGGTCGGTGTTAGTGCTTGGGGTACGACGGATTCTCTTTCTGACTTTACATGTATTTCTGGGGCCAATACCTATGGTACAGATGCCAATGATGAGGCCCTTGTGATTGGGACAACGGACACGCCGGTAGGGGTTGGCAAGACGAAGTTTGATATGCACCATATTCTCATCGACGATTTGTCGGCGGATACCCTCTATAAATTCCGAATCTATTATGTGGGAGCGGGCACGAGCGACGTGCTGTCGGACGCGATAGCTGATAGCGATTTCTCGGAATTTTTAGCTGAAAATTTAACCACGGGCACTAAATCAAATGGTGCTCCTGTCGAACTTCAGATGCCTCGACTAGATGTGGGTTCAAAAATCTATGCTCGTTGCTGGAATGCAACAAACAACGCGACCGCCAAGTTTCTTGTGGGGTTGCATGAATATGATGAGTAGGTAATGATAAAGAAGAAGACAAAAATTAAGAGACGACCTAAGAAGTTAAAGGTGGCGCACGTGGTTCCCGCGACCCCGCACGCATGCGGAATGTATGAGACTGCCCGCGACCTGGTGCTGGCGGAGCGGAAGCTGGGCATCAACGCTCATATAGTGGACCCCCGACCTTCCCGGAAAGAAGTTGACGGTAAGGTCCAGCGGAAGATGAAGAAGGGCAAGTGTCCCAAATGCGATGAGGAGTTTGACATCGTTCTTGACGAACAGCAGATTCCCTTCCGACCGCCTGACTGGCACGCGGACAGGGGTGTGTGCATTGCTCCCCCAAGCTTCGCCATCGAGTCAGATATTATCGTGAGTCACAGTGGGGTTGATAAGCAGTTTCATGCCCATAAGGGACCGTGGATTCATGTGGCCCATGGGCGGCCGAACAGCTCGTACAGGATTGAGCAGAGCGGAGCTACCCCCATCTACTCTATCTACAAGAAGATGAACGACGAGCCCCGCTGGAAGACGATGGTTACACTGTGGCCGGGATTCGAGCATTACTGGAGGCTTGTGTTCCCGGATGTGCGTGCATTCAATCCCTTTGTTAACCTAGAATACTGGACCAGGCAAGATACTGAGTATGACTTCGGTGGACGGGCCGGAAAACCTAATGTAGTCGTTGCAGATATCTGGCGGATGGATAAAGACCCCTTCCACGTATTGAATGCCTTTGTGTTGTTCGCCCAGAAGTACCCGGAAGCGAGGATACACTTTTACGGTGTGGATAAGGACGGCCGGGGTAAGAACGTCCTGTTTGACTGCCTTAAGGAGCGAAAGATATTGGGCGAGTTATTGCCGATGGTACATCACCTACGGGACGTGTACTCGGCTGCTGACATACTGATAACGCCCCACAGGATGGCGACGAGGACGGTTCGGGAGGCCCTAGCCTGTGGGCTTCAGGTAGTCGCCGGTACCGGCAATCAGTACACGCCATTTACGGCGGAGCCTGAGGACCTCCCTGAGTTTGCTGAAGCGATAGAATCCGCATGGAAGGCGTGGAGAGATAATCGAGACCGAGAGATGAAGCGTAACAGGGAAACAGCTGAACGGGAATTCGATTCGGCGAACACAGCGAAACAGTTCATATCCCTGTTTGAGGAATTACTGGGAAAGAGGGTGGGTCTAAAGAATGTCGGATGATGTAAACGGCAGCAAGATTCAGATTCGCGTGCCTCTCGATGAGTGGGCTAGGGATATCGCATTAGAGGCCGGACGCGAGGGTGCTAGGGAGATTATGTCAGAGCATATGGCTACTAGGGAAGAGACGTGTCCTTTGACAAAGAGATTGGACAAGGTGCGACTGCGCCTTTGGTTATTGATAGCGTTTTTAGGTGGCCTTGGCATACTGAATGCTTGGGCAATGCTGAAGTAGGAGGGATGTAACGATGGCATCAGAATGGGTAAGAGAAGGACTGAAGTATGTGCTTCAGGTGGCATTCAGCGAGGAAGATACTGTGCCCGCGGCGTTTTATCTGGCGCTTATCTCGGATACCGGAGTTGCGGAGACTGATGCTTGGTCTGACTGGACTGAGATAGAAACGCCCGGATCAAATGGATACAATAGGCAGACCGTGGCAACGTCTGACGTTGGGTTCACCGTGTCGGATATCACCGGGGCTGACGTAATTGCCACGACGCTCACTCAAACATTTACCTGTAGTGGCGTTGGTTGGAAAACGGCTGGAGCCGTGGCTATGATTATGTCTGATGTGGGTGGAGATGGTGGTATTACGATGGCTGCTGCAGACTTAGGTACAGCACGGTCATTGACCACAGGTGACTCGCTCCAGGTAGCAATGCAGCTTGAACTGGAAGGCTAGATAGTAAGTAGGGTGGTGAATGTGTAGGATATGGCTTATGTTCCGCCCATAGGAATACCGGCCCCGGACTTTGGGATTGATGAGTCTCATTGGGAGTATTCAGACGTTTCATATACTTATGATTATGGTTCAGGTCTGGAGGCGTATAGGACTAATAACGACGGCCCGTACACGCATTATGTGGATATGGATCATGGTAGCGCTACGAATACCGCCAATCCACTTGGATCGCCTACGACGCCTCGTTTGACAGTGCCTACGGACCTTCCCGCTGGAAGCGTCGTAGAGATACACAATGGAACATATACCGGGGGAACACAGACGTTTTCTTCGAGTGATGCTACTGCAGCACTACCGACGTTTATTCGGGGAATTTCCTCGGCAAAGCCAGTGGTCACCCGTCAGTGGAATGTCCTGGGTAAATATATAATCTTTGAAAATATTGATTTTGACAAGAGTGATACTTCAGAGACCCCGGCCATTTATATCCAATCTACCACAGCAACAACTAATAAGGTTCATCATGTCTCTATCCGAAAGTGTGAAGTTCACAATTACCCAGATTCTGGGGCGTTCAACACAATGATTGCAATGTTCCATCAAGCAGGTAGTACGGGGACTATCCATGATATTGTAATTTATAGTGATTACATCCATCACAACGGAGTCGCCATTGGGGTACAGCGGGATGTGCATGGTGTTTCCTGCGGCCGTGATACGCAATATGTGTGGGTGCTGGACAACAGAATGAGCAATCATGGGGGGGATTCTATACAGTACAAGGGCGGTTCCGATCCGCCGCGGTGGCTTTATATCGGCCGAAATGACATGTCCGCTGACAATGAGAATGCTATCGATCTAAAGGGTTGCCGGGACGTGATTATTTCTCAAAATACGATTCATAGGTATCACGGGGAATCGTCAGGGTCAACCGGTGATGGAATAGCGATACATTACGGACCTGGAGACCACGCCGAACGCGTGTGGGTGATCTTCAATCGAGTTTCTGACTGTTCCACTTATGGTGTAGTTACCAGTGGGGGAGCCGACGACATTTACATCCTCGGTAATGAGTTTTACGACTGCGGGGCAGCTATGGTGTCTTGGCAGTCTTTACACCAGCACGTCTACAACAATACGGTACACGATTGCACCAGTGGCCTATCTTACACTGGTACAGGAGGTGGTTCGTCGGCATGGGTCAAGATTCATAACAACATTTTCTCAGAGCGAAAGGTTGCCGGAAGCGGTAATGATATCTCGTTGGCCTCGAACAGCGCCTTTCTCTCGGCCTCTACACTGAGTCACAACTTGTGCTATCATTCCGGGGGTTCGGCTAGGATAAACTGGGGAGGCTCTGTTTATGACGTTGCCGGTTTTTTATCCGCCCAGCCGACAAAGTCTGTTGGATTTTTGGAAGTTGATCCGCTTTTTGTTGATGGGCCGAATAATGATTTTGGGTTGCAGACAGGAAGTCCTGCGATAAATGCGGGAAGTAGTGATTTTCAAGATATGGTCGATCTGTTTCAAAGTCTCTACGGAATAAATATTGGTGTGGATATCAATAATGTTTCTCGACCCCAAGGGACTGTGATGGATATGGGGGCTAACGAATCCGGGTTAGCAGAGATACATAGGCAGGGGCTTAGGTACATGATGCAGGTGGTATTGAGTGAAGAGGACACCGTTCCTGTTAATTTTTATGTCGGTTTGGCGACCGATGCTTCATTAGTTGAGAGCGCAGTTGTATCCGACTTAGCGGAGGTAACAGGGACTGGATATTCAAGGCAGGCTGTGGCCTCCTCCGATGTTGGGTTTACCGGTTCCGACTTTACCACTACATGGGGCATGCGGCTGGATTCAGTATCGTTTACCGCCAGCGCTGCCGATTGGGACGCGGCGAAGCTGGCGTTTCTTTCTACTAGCGACGTTGCGGGGTTATTGATAGCCTCTATGCCCATGAGTACGATTGTAACAGTTGGGAATGCGGAGACGATGACGGTGAGTATGGGGATTAAGCTTTGATGGACATTAAATTAAGGTCTGTGTTGGAATAGAAGGATAATGATATGACTGAATTTACAAAATGGGATGTTGTGTTGACGGATGCAGATATGGTGTTATTGGCTGAGGGCGTGTCTTCCTCGACTATTTGCCCTGATCATATCGTATTCGTTCAGGGAGAAATCTGATGGCGCATGTAACATTACTTCCGTTTAGTGCTCCTGAGATGGAACCGGATCAGAATGCTGTACTCGTTGGGGGCGACGTGGGTTGTGGGAAGGTGGTCAATGACGGTCGTATGGTTCTCTCCTTTGATGATACGGCCGAGGAAGCCGTTATTACACCAACCTATCAAATGCCTGGACAATATGCTGGGGGAACCTTGAAAGCTACAGCTATGGTCATCTTTGAGGACGAAGTAATAGCAACGTCTGATGCAATCTTTGATATAGCTGTAGAGGCAATAACGCCGGGGGACTCTGGTAATGTATTGATAAGCGATACATTTGATTCGCTTAACGTGGGCAACAAAGTCAGTCCTCCTACCTCAACTGGTTATCTTACGTCGTTTACGGTCACATTGACTAATAAGGATAGTGTGGCGGCTGGGGACGCTGTGCGCTTTGCTGTTCGTAGAGATATAGACTTGGATTCAGATACGTGTGTTAATGATGTATACATCGTTAGCCTAGAAATCTGGGAAGACACCGCATAATGTCGATTCTGTTCGATGATGGCGCTAGCGAGTACCTGTCCAATACGACGGGCTGCCCGATCACCAGTTACCCGTTCTCGATGGCCTGTTGGTTCAATGTCGATACTGTAACCATCAATCAAGCGGCCATGTGGATCGGCGATAAGGATGTCGGCGATCATTGGAGTGCTCTTTGGCTCGCCGGGGATACCGTCGGCGATCCAGTTTCCGCGTTTTCACACAATTACGGTGCCACCTTTACTCAAGAGGCGGAGACCTCGGCCGGTTTTACAGCAAACAAATGGCATCATGGCGGCGTTACGTTTGGCGGTGTAGACGATCGGGCGGCTTACCTAGATGGCGGCAACAAGGGGACCAATGTTTCTACCGTTGGGGCAATGGATGGCCACGATTCGGTTGCGATTGGTCGCGCGTTCGACTCGACAGCACCGGCCTACCATATATCCGGCAAGCTCGCCGTGCCCGCAATCTGGAACGTAGTACTTACGGATGAGGAATGGGCGCTGCTGGGGGCGGGTTTGGCTCCATGGTTCGTTCGCCCTGCGAACTTGGTCGCTCTTTGGCTACTGCCCCATGTAACGGGCCTGCGGGATATCATCGGGGACTTCGACCTGACGGCGGTCAATGGCCCCGTGAGCGCCACGGACCACGCACCGATCATCGTACCGCGCGGGATTGTGGTTCCGCCGCTTGTTGTGGCAACAGGTGAGGAGTACATTGAGGGCGTTCTTTCTAGTAAGGTCACGTCTATCAGTTCCAAACTCGCTGAGACATTAGCATGGAATGGGGGCGTGCTGTCCGATAAAGCTACTGCGAAGCCAATCGAATGGCCAGACACTGTTGCATTTGTTGAGAGTATTCGTTCTACCACAGTGTCTGCTATTGCTTCGCTGATTTCTGAGGTCTGGGCCTTCATCGAAGATGCTGAACCTGCTAAAGCGGCGGCAACAGCCACTAAATTATTAGAGGCTCTGATAAATGTAGAGGGCGTCGAATCCGTTAAGGCATCTGCAATTACTTCTAAGCTATCTGAGATTCTTTCTGCGATAGAAGGAGTTCAAACCGCCAAGGCGACGGCGATAGCAAGCATCATAGAAGTTGCTATTACCTATGTGCAAACTCTGATAGCAGAACTTACAGATTCTCCGGTCAGGCTTCCCGCTGCTGAAACCCAGGCGATGGCTGAGGGCGTGGGGAACGCTAAGGCTACGGCCATAGTCAGCTTGGTCACTCAAATTCTTTCTGCTGCCGTGGAGATATTGTCTTCCAAGGCAACTGCGAAGATTACGATGGCCGAGGAGCAGAGCGTGTTCCTCGAAGCTGTTCGGTCGGCCCAAGTTTCTGGTGTTGTACGACTGACGACCGACGTTCAGACCATGACCGAGGCCATCCGGTCGTCGATAGCTTCCTCGATAGTTCGGTTATCAGGTGATGTTCACGCTGCGGTTGAGACAATCAATACGATTACTGCTGTAGGAAAAATATACAGCATCAAAGAACTCCAGGTGATGGTAGAGGGTGTTTCGTCTGTTTCAGCAACGGCAAAAATCAACACCATTGTCGCAGAATTGCTAGCCTTTGTTGAGGGCGTACGAACTGCGCAAGCTTCTGCGGTTGCTGGCGCTCCAATTGGAATCCTTGCAGCAGATGAACAGGTACTACAATCAGTCGCATCCGCGAATGCTCGCATAGCGATTGATAACTTATCAGTCGCTCAGATAATTTATTCCCTCAAGGCAGTTGCCAAAGTATCCACAACCGGTGAGACATACGGTTGGATTGAGGGTGTGCTTGCCTCTCAAGCAACCGGGACTGTCAGGATTTCCGCCGAGACCGCCGCGTTCGTGGAGAGTATTCGCAATGTTGTTGCTGCCGCGATTGCAACAAATGTCGGCGATACGATGGCTAACGACGAGGAAATTAGAAGCTTGCTGGCGACTGCTGTGGTTGCGATAGCTGCGGAGACGAAGAGCCAGTGGATAACTTCGTCGGTTCTGAGCATGAGTAGTGGGACCAGGAGTACGACCGGGATAACCAGTGGGATTTTGACTACTACGAAGACAAAGGCGGTGACCAGTTAATGGCCGTTGATTTGATATTGAAGAAGGGCGATACCCGGACGTGGGTAGTAACTCTCTCCGACACCGATTATTCGGCACTGAACCTGATTGATTCTCGTGTGAAGTTTTGGCTTCGGACCGATGAAGGCTCCTCCCAGCGATACATGATTAGGGATACTTCTGGAACGAACTCAGACTACATATCCGGGAGTGACGCAACGGGCATAGTGACAATAACTATCAGGACGGAGGACTGGGTTCCTTTTAGCGACAACTATGGGATATTCGTGGGTGAGTTCTGGGTGTCAGATGCGAATGACAAGGTGAACTATACTAAGGATATTACGGTTCATGTACAGGAGGCGATTGTCTGATGGCAATTCCTAGCACCAAAGCCCTAGTCTCCCTAGCCGATGCGAAGAGATACATGAACATTAGTACGGCCGAGACCGATAATGACCGATTGCTCGATGCTTTGGTGACGCAGGCGTGCGTGATGATTCAGAAGGAACTCGGCTGTGACATCATAGAGATGGACTACACCAAGGAGGTTCATTCCGGTAGGGGACATAAGATGCTGGCCCTGAAGAACTATCCGCTGCAGTGGGTCAACCGGATATCCGTGGATACAGACTACGCTCTTAGGTTGCGATACACGGGCACAGGCTCGCGGGCGACCGCAAGTGTGACCTCGAACTCCATTAGGCTTCGGTCGGTGACGAGCGGAGTATGGACAACTGATGCATTGGTAATGAGTGACAGTGTTACGATGGATCTCATGGCCTTAACAGTATCCGGGGTGACTGACTGGGAGGGTACAGTATTCTCCACGTACGGGGACTTTGCCAGTGCCGACCTGATTGTCCGGCCCGCGTGGGATGCCAGGAACGTATATGTGGACCTAGAGATACCGCAGGAGTGCGAGGATGACTACGAGATTTATGACGCCGACCAGGCCCTACTGTATAACCCGTATGTGTGGACGGCCGGTCGAAGGAACATCTTCGTAGACTATAGGGCCGGATACGCGAGAGCCGAAATACCGGAACCGATACAGGCGGCGGCTTTGGAATTGGTCAAGTTCCTGTTCGACTTGGCGCAGAAAGATGCATCGCTAAAATCGGAAGCGATAGGTGACTATAAATATTCCATAGCCGATAGGGTTGGGGCAATTTTTTCAGTAACAGGTAAACAGCAAGTATCTAATATGATTAGTATGAAACTTGCTCCGTACCAACGTGAATACATTCGAGGGTTTTGATGAGCTTCCGTAGTTTGCTAAATAAGAAGATGAACGTACAGACGATAACTTTCACTCCAGATGACTTTGGCGGCCAGACACCGACTACGACTACGAAGTACACCGACGTTCCCTGCCGCATCCAGCCGATGAGCGGAGCGGAAGCAATCCGGTATGGCGGCGAGCGCACGGAGGTCAATCTAAAGGTATTTTGCCCGGCAACGTACAGCATCGTTGAAGAGAATCAGCTGGTCTATGGTGGCAAGACATACGATGTAACGCTAGTGAGGAATATCGACAAGATGGGACACCACTTAGAAATCGAAGCCCGAGAGCTGAAGGGGCCTATCTGATGGCCCTGATATGGCATGGGAACAAGGTAAGTTCCAAGATACAAAATGAGGCTCGTAGGCGCGTGCGCGAGGCTGCCCTGGTCGTAGAGAAAAATGCTAAGGGCCTAATGGTCCGGGGCGGACGAACTGCTTCCGGTTTCCTGGAGTCCATTGAAGGCAGGCGAAGGGAGCCGGGAACGGGAAAGAGGCCGGGCAAGATTGGCAGTTACGTTTCTAGACCCGGTGAGCCACCGCGAGTGCAGACGGGAACATTGCGAAGAAGCATCACTCACGAAATGCATCCCACGTTGCCGATAGCCAGGGTGGGCACGAATGTTTTTTATGCTTGTATTCTTGGAGGTTCTCACGTAACTACAAAGAACAGAGGCCAATTGACGATGGGACAGCTTGAACTTGGTGATATGGTCCTAACGCAAGCTGGTGAATATCGACCGATTGAAATAATTCATCGTTTTCCGGCAACGGAGAAACCAAACTTAGTTGAAATTGAGTGTGAATATCGAAAAGGCAAGACACATAAATTGACAGTAACCCCCGACCACAAAATATTGACACAGAAAAACGGAGCCTTCCTTTGGATACCTGCTGGAGAGTTAGTCGTTGGTGACAAGCTCTTTAGCCCAAGGAAAATTGCCCATAATGCAGGACAAAAAGTAAGAGTTCATGTTCCATGCGCTTCATGTGAAAAATTAGTAGAAAGAACGCTTTCTAGGATTAAATATTGTGGAGACAATCAATTTTGTGGCCATAAGTGCAGAGCCAAGTGGCTGGCGAAATACCACACTGGTCTTAAACGGTCGAATGAAACTCGATTGAAGATAAGTGAAAAAGCTATTGAGCGATATTTGAATAATCCAAAAAGTCACCCTAATTACATTTTAGCTCGTAAAGGATATGAAACAGGGCCGGAGAAATTAGTCAGGGAATGGCTGGATCGTACTGGATGGCAATATGAAAAACAACATCGTGTAGGTAAGTTGTGGGTAGATTTTATTGTTCCAAACAAGAAACTATTGATAGAAGCAGATGGAGCTTATTGGCATAGTGATCAAAGTAAGGACATTCGTAGGGACAAAAAGCTTTTAAGCAAACTGAAAGGCTGGAGTATTATTCATCTTCATTTTACCGAAGCTCGATTCTCAAAAAATATTGATCCAAATCCGTTGCCGAATGTTCGCTATGTTCAATGTAATCCCTCAATGGAAAGTTTTGTGAATGGTGATAGATTTGTATCAAAGAGAGTCTTGTCGGTTAGGCCATACACTTATACGAATAGGGGATTTAGTGGAGGTAATCGTCCGCCTTTTCTTTATGATATTGGTGTCAAAGATTTTCATTCGTTAGTTGTAAATGGAATTTTGGTTTCCAATTCGCACTTGGAATTGGGCACGCCAAGAATGGCAAAGGCGGCCGGGGTATCAAAGAGAGAATCAGCGAGACCTTTCATGCGTCCGGCGTTACACAAAAGCAAGAAAGCAATTATGGCGATATTTTCTAGGAGAATGAAGGATTAGGAATCTGACGCGGGCAATTTTACGGAAGGTACGGTCCGACGCCGCTCTGTATGCGGCCGTCAGCGATGTTTATTATGGATATGTTCCCGACCAGGATAAGACGATGCCATATGTCGTCTACTCTGTAATCAGTACTGAGCAGATGAACACGTTTGCCTTGTCTAGTTCCTGGGACGAGTCGATTGTACAGTTCTCGATCTTTGACAAGAATCAATCGCCGAGTTACATAACAAGTATTTATGACAAGTTGGTCTCTGTCTTCGATAGGGCCGTGATTGTATATGAGAGCGACACCGCGATAGGGTGCTCGCGTGAGGGCAGCACAGGCCCAGTAAGGCTTGAGGACTGCTGGATGATGACAGCGGATTACATGATGAGTTACGTTTAACTCGTTTAATTAGTAGGAGGGAGTAAGATGGCTGCAATAACAGGCTACAAGGGAACGGTTGACTTCGGTGTTATCATCGACAGCGACCTGACCTACAATTGTTATTCGTGGAGTTTGGACCTGACTGGTGATATGGTGGACACTACGAATTTTTCATCGACAGGATGGAGGAACTTTACCGCTGGCTTGAAGGGGTGGACAGGGACGATAGAGCTGTATGTGGACTCGACCCAGAAGATTCAACCTTCGGATGTTGGCAGCACGGCTGTCCTGAGGTTGTACTTCAGTGACACGACCGAGGGCCTGACCGGGAACGCCATATGCAATGGCTGGAGTCCGGCGGTAGCAGTGGATGGCGTGCAGACCCAGACGGTGACGTTCCAGGGTACTAGCGACCTGTCCAGGTTCTAATGACAACTAGACTCCGATTGATGCGGAGGGAGGTGGAAAGATGGCCGCAGTAACAGGCTATTTGGGAGCGTTTAAGATCGCGTCGGACGTGACTACCCCTATATCCAATGAGAACCTTGGTACGGGTAACGATTCGGCTACGGTGTTTTACTTGGACAATACAATGCCCGACTGGGATAATGTGATTATCCGGCAGAGTGATACTGTGCTCAATACGACCATGGTGCGCAATGTGGATTATGAGATCAGTCCGCGAGGCGTGGTGACATTCACAGTGGCAGTATCGGACAGTAGGCGTGTGCAGGGAGACTATTCGTATTTCGCCGCGCACACCACGCTAGGCGGGTTCACGAATTGGACGGTTGACCTGACGTGCGACATGCTCGACTCGACTGAGTTTGACAGCTCGGGCTGGCGGACGTTTAAGGCGGGCTTGAAGGGATGGACGGGAACCGCAGAGGGATATTGGCTAGAGGGCGAAGAGGACCTTATCAGTCTCTACATGGATACTGATGAGAAGGTCGTGCTTCAGTTCTACTTCAATGACACTACCTCCGACTACCTGACGGGCTGGGGATACATTAGCGGACTCAGTGCTAGTGTTCCTGTGGGTGAGTTGGTGACAAAGACGTTAACGTTCCAGGGCGATGATCTTGTGTCGTTTGAGACGACTACTGGCGCTGGTGCATAATAAATGCTGCTCTTAGGAGAGCGAATATATGAGGTGGAGCAATGTCGGAAGATAGTTTGGCAAATGCTGCTGGGAAGGGCGTGACCCTTACCATTAAGGGCAAAGAGTACGCCATCAGTCCGATTACACTTGGAGACTTGGCGAGTTTTGAGGCACACGTTCATAGTAATCGCATAAAGATTTTCCTGAAGTCGGCTGGGGATTTACCGGCGGATGAGAAGAAGGCGATACTTATGGAGCTTGTATCCCAGATAGTAGACCAAGACGATGTCTCTAAAGCAATGACTACGATAGATGGTGTACGGTTTTTGCTCTGGAAGGCATTATCGAGAGAGTGTCCGGAATTAACATTGGATGCCGCGAGCGAGCTTGTGGACGTAGAGAACCTGGATGAGATTTCCACGGTCGTTCAGGCGCTGGGCGGTGGGGCGGAAAACCCTCCGGTGGAGGAAGCGGAGAATCCCTAAGATGGGACTACGTTTTCTCCCTGTTAGTACATTTTTATGGCTATACGGAACGTGAGATATCAGAGTTAACCGTATATCAGTTCAATAGTCGTATGCAGGATGTGTTTGAGATAACTAACATGATGCAGGGCGAGGGCAAAGGACGTATTAAGCGAGACCCGAAGCGAATGCAAAGATATATCAACAGAAAGACTGGAATGAAGGGACCAACGATAATTCCTGAATGAAGCTCGCTGACCTATATGTTGAGATAAGAACACGAGGGATGGGGCGTTTGAACGCCTCTCTCCGTACCCTGGAGACTAGGTTACAGAAGACGCAGGCCGCCATGGCAGGGTTGGCTTCCATTTCCCGTAAGGTATTCATGGGTGGGGCTGCAATCATGGGTGGGGCTACCTGGGCGGCCATGAAGTTTCAGAAGCAGCTGGCAATGGTCTCTACGATGCTTGACGAGACGAGCATGAAGATCATGCCCGTTTATGCCAAGGGCTTAAAGGATTTATCCGTAGAATTTGGTGAGGGCACAGCCACGCTGGCAAAGGGTCTATACGATATCCTGTCTGCGTCAGTTGCCCCGGAAAAGGCACTAAAGGTTCTAGCCATTGCTGCCAAGGCAGCCACCGCTGGTTTTACCTCTACCGCGACTTCCGCCGATGTGATTACCACGGTCTTGAATGCCTATCAAATCTCGGCCGACAAAGCAAATATGGTATCCGATAAGCTCTTCGCTACGGTCAAACGAGGTAAATTGACCTTCGACCAGTTAGCGTCTTCATTGGGTATGGCTGCAGCCACCTCTGCCGCCGCTGGCCTGTCCCTCGATGAGCTACTCGCGACGATAGCTACCGTGACTCGTGCTGGTGTTAGTTCCCATGCGGCGATGACTTCTGTCGTCGGCGTTCTCCGGGCGTTCCTGAAGCCGACTACCGATGGGGCGAAGGCTGCCAAGGAACTTGGTTTTGAGTTGAGTACGGCTCATCTGAGGGCGAATGGGTTGGTGGCCATTTTTAAGAAGTTGTCAGGGGCAAATATCGAGATGATTGCGAAGGTTTTCCCCAATATTCGGGGTATTAAGGCAGTCGCTGCCGCCATGCAGGACGCCAAGGGACACGCCTTCGACCTGTCCTTCATGCAAAATGCAGCAGGTATGACGGCAGAGGCGTTTGGAAAGGCATCCAATACCCTTGCCTTCCGTCTTGGTCAGTTGCGGCATACTATAACAGCTGCAGCTGAGGAATTGGGACAGGAGTTTATTCCCTATGTAGAAAGGGCAGCAGAGAAAATACGGAGCTTGGTGGCCTCTTTCCGCAATCTGTCTGAGATTGTGAAGGGTTCAATAGCTAGGGTCATTCTTATTACAACCGCACTTGCGGGACTTGCTATGCTCCTCCCCAAACTCGTCGCCGGGATAAAGCTGGTAGTTTCTGCAATGATCCTCCTGACCGCCCACCCGATTATCGCCCTGGCATCCGCCATTGCCTTTGTAACGCTAAAGACAGTTAAGTGGAAAGAGGTTATAGAGGCCATGAAGAATGCGTGGGAATGGCTCAAACCCGTGCGAGTGGCGATGTCAAAGTTAGGTCATGTTATCGGCGTCGTTCTCGTAAAGGCATGGGAAAAGCTGCAAGATGCTCTTCAGAGAGTCTTCGGCTGGATGCTTCCGACATTGAAACAGATAGCCGGGTTCATGAAAAAGGTTCTTGTCGGTGCCATCATTAGCGTAATAGTGGCGATAGAGAAGTGGGATGTGGTGTTCAAACTTCTGTGGGTAAATGCCAAGCTGGACATGCTGGTATTCTGGGAGGAACTCAAGCACACCTTCATGGAGCGGATACCAAAGACCTTGATTTGGTTGAAGGATAATTGGATAAACATCTTTCGTAACATGTTCCGCTGGACAGAAGTAGCTGCGAAGAATCTGTTTAAGAATGTCAAGACACTCGTAGAAGCATTGACGGACTTCGCCGAAGGGAAATTTGAAAAGCTCGCCAAATGGGAATGGAAGGACCTCCAGGAGGGATTAAAGCAAATCGCGTTGTCTCCCCTAAAGTTCGATGAGCGTGTTATGGGGGAGACGGAGAAGAATCTACGGGGACAGATAGCCAAGCTCGCGGGCTCATTGAGGGGTAGGTTCAATGAACTGTGGAACGAGATAATGGTGCCCAAGGATATAGCTCCCCCGATGGATGAACTCTTCAAGAAGCTCGTCGCTCCCTGGTTGAAACTGAGAGACGTTGTAAAGATGATATGGGACGACGTGTCCGACCGTGTTAAACGCTTCTGGGAATCCGATGCAGGCGAGGGAGCAAAAAAGAAGATTGATGTTGAGGTAAAGCCGACAGCCGGTAGGTGGTCTGGATTGCAGGATATTTACAAGCAACTCCAGTCCGGATTGTTGAAGGATGATACTCCCAGGAAGCAATTGGC
>SDBV01001872.1_pt1 | contig 31562 bp, 64 predicted proteins | sample 2277081 | NCBI WGS metagenome assembly SDBV01 (sample SAMN10402039, study PRJNA504765) | marine sediment metagenome | isolation source: marine sediment core GS10_PC15, 223 cmbsf | place: Arctic Ocean: Southern Knipovich Ridge | collected 2010 | reverse complement strand
CTCATATTCTCCCAAACCTCGTCAATTATGTATCGCATACCAGCGGCATTGACGGCGTAATACGATATGGCGTGTGGTTTTTCAAGGTGGAAGTCAATACCCGCCACAACGGGCCAATCAGTTGGTATGTCAAAGGGCGTGACATCGTGAATGGCGGGATCGTATTCCTTAACCACTCGACCCACAAGGGACTTGAACTGACCAAAGAGGCGTGGCATACGGTCTTCTTCGGCAATGTCTTGAACAAATCGTTCTATATACAATTCGGGAATAAGGTCTCCCCACATCACATCGCCTTCTATGTCGCCGTGACGTTCTTTAAGCATGGCCTTCAACACAGCCGGGCCCTGCTTTGTTTTCATGCTTTCTTGAAAATAAGCCTCTATATTGTCGTCACTCAGCCCCGTTTTCTTCAACTCAGCCATGTCGTGGTCGTAAAGCATGGGGTTGTCCCAGATATTAACGTCATCTACAATACCTACGTCGGGACGGCCAGCAAGTACGAGTTCGTCAAGAACCCACGCCTCTCGAAGTGGGGTTGTGGGCATTAAAACCTTGCCCCCTGTTGTGAACAGGCCACGGGCCATTGCAGACCAAATTGGATATGGCGGGGGTTCGTCAGGCCACCAGCCATCGCCAAGCCAGGACTCAAAGAGCCTAACATCCTGGTCGTGGGTCATTATCTCAATGGTGGAGCCGTTATGCCACTTCCACAAATACTCCACGCCTTGGCTGTTCTTTCTAGTCGTGTACGCGCCACGGGGAGACCATTTAACCAATTCGGGTATGATCGTCTGCCCTATGGAGTGTGTCCAGTCCTCACCAGTTATCCTCAAGCGAACGGGAGGGGCTTTGCCAAGAGACGACTTATTAAAGAACTCGCCATTGACCTCTACAGCGTCAGTTGTTCCACGTGGAACACGGTTCCAGGGTTCGTAACCCATGCACCACGATATTACGATACATGAAGCAACGGCGGTTTTGCCAACTTTATTGCTTACCGGGGCAAGCACGATCTTCTTACCCTGGTGAAATAAGTCAATTATATTCTGCTGGTAGGGGTTGTCGCGCCTGGTACTGGCAAAGGATTCAAAGAAATAGATAAGGTTTTCGTCTCTGAATTGAGAAGACGCTCTAACCTTTTCCTGAAACTCGCGCTTGAGACGGGCTAGTTTCTCACGTTTTTCCTGAAGCTCTGATTTATTAACGTGTTTCAGGCAACGGCAACCTCCTATGTATCTCTAAGTTGTTATACATCATTTTTCAGTCGATGTCAAGTTCGGAAAGATAAGTTGGGTTTATGTAATCTTCACGTCTGATTATATAAGGCTTATAACTCATACATACCTCATAAGAACGCCCCCCGCAAAAGCCGGGCTTGGTATCTCCCCCGGTTTGTACAGGTAAAAGTCATTGACGAGATTATTGTTTATTATTACAGACATACCCATATATAAGTGATTCCCATCTTGCTGTGGCCAGGGTATGCTCCTATCAAAACAGCTCTCAAAGAATGGTTCCAATACTTTTTCGAAAAACTCTTCTTTAACGCCAATAGTTCCACAACCTAAACCGTAGACTATATTATGCTTTCTTACTCCATGACTAAAATCTTTCCATGTCTTCATACATCCTCCTTTGTGGTGGCAGGGCCGGGACTCGAACCCGATTTAAGATGGGCATGAGCCACCTTGAGATTCCAAAACCTCCCCCCTGCATCCATTACTCCTGACCTCTTTCCACCTTGTACGCGCTTACGCGCATGTGATACCTGACCTCTTCCTCGGCCTCCACGGCCTCGTCACGGCTATTGAATGGCCCTTTAAGCCTTACGCCATCAACAAACACGTAATAGCTGTCTCCGTCTATCTCAATCATCCGCCCCCGCCACCATGAAACATTTTACCGTTTCGCCGTCTTCGACAACTACACGAGGCCCGCCCTCGGACGGTACGTAATACAACACGCCGTTTATACATAGCTCTGCCGGGCCAGTTATAACAAGTACGACAAGTAATATTAATGTCTTCATAGCAAGCCCCTTTGTGAAAAAATTGTCTGAGGGGATAGATTAATAATGGTATGGGGGGTGGGGTGTGTATCCCCCCTCCCCTTGGTTGTGGGGTTGACGGGTACGGGATGGGTCTGATAAGGGATATTATGTAAAGTTATTGGAATAATCATTATTAATCAACGCCTTCACTCCCACAACTAGAGAGTTCTTGCTCCAGTTCCTTAATCTTACCATCCATGACGTGTAGTTCTTTCACGCTGTACTCGTATGATTGTATATTTACGTTGCTGGTGGCCTTGCCCTGGATGAGGAGGGATTTATCAGTGAGTTGACAGAATGCAAGGGATAAGCTCGTGACTTCACTAGGTTTTTCGGGAACCATGTCACCTTTTGTAACAGCATGATGTATGTTAGCTAATATCTCACTTCTAACCGTATCAATGGCATCAAGCTCTTTATCTCTGTAGCTCTTCAGTAACACACCGTCTCGTTTCAACCTAGCCATCATGGCATAGAGATTACGCTCGGTACAATCTACCTTTTCTGCAATCTCTTTAACAGAAACATTGTCTTTAAGGAGAGCAACAACAATCTCTTTGTCTATCTTATACCCAGAAGTTGATGAAAGTTTAGAAGGTCCTGACTTGTCCGTGGTAGACATGACTGGATTATACTTCATGGCCTTGAGTAAGTCAATCCCCTTCGAAGGTGCGTTGCCTTCCGTCTCTGTCGAGACAAGGCATCTGATGCGCTTCTAAGCACATCCAAGGAACTCTTGCAGAGGGCAAGGAATAGAGTCTTTATATCATAGTCTTCACAATCATGTCAAATAAGGTAGATTTATAGACCTTATATAGTTGTAATTCAATAGCTTACAAGGCCATGCCCTATAGCTGTGGCTTTGGGATGGTTGGTAATTTGAGGTTCGCACTTAGCCCATATTCCCCAATACCTGGCTATGCCGCCCCTTATTTAAATGGCTTGTCGTGGCTGTGACGGCTTCACAATTGGGTGATTATGGCTTGTTGGGGGGATTTCAGGCTTTCTTGATAATGTCTCTCAAGAGTCTTTCCATTGGGGTCTTGTCTAATTCTTCTATGTCAATCCAAGGGCAAATGAACATATCCTTAATTGTTATTCTGACTTGATGTATCCCACACTCCTCTTCAATCACATTCAATGCCTGGGCAAGCTTCCGGGCCTTATCAAGAGATTTGATCTGTAAGGCTTCGAGTGTTATTTCAGGCCGTTTAATGTTCACAAGCTACTTTACCACACCTGGAATTAATTGGGGATTTGAGGTTGGGGAAGCAAGACACCTAGCAAGCCATTCCATGGACGGCCCTATATCTAATATCTTCCCCAACCGGACTCTAAGATCGCGCGCACATCCATTATACCACACCCCCGCCCGTCCCGTCCTGAACTCCCAGTCTCAAAATGAGATTGCCGTCTCAAAATGAGATTTAAACATAAAATGATATTTAATCAACAAGTTAGCGACTAATAAGTGCCGATAACAAGTAGAACCAGTCTCAAAATGAGATTGCCGTCACTGTCGCCACGTCAAGCCATAACTTTAGGTGTTGCCGTCTTTGCCAGCACCGGCGCGGTTGCACAACTTTATTCCCTCATTCCCTCACTCTGGCACGGCACTTGCATATATAAGAACATGATTCAAAATCAGACCATAGGAGGCCACACAATGACCAGACGCGAGAGACGCGAGAGAGTAGAAGAGTTGAAGGTGCTTTTAAAAGTAGAGGCTAACAATCTTATCTACGAGTGCAACACAGAAGCGGAAATGATAGAACTGCAAAAGCTTTGCAACGCACTAGACAAATAACCAGCGTGTAGAGGTAGAAAGAGAAGGCGACATGGCAAGTAAAGACGAGATAAAAGAGGGTATCGAAATCCTCAAGCACGGACTTGAGCAACAAGCGCCAATGATAGCCGATATTCTATTCAGCCCCATCAAGCATCATGCTAAGGACTGCCAGTGCGATCCATGCCTTATCTCCATTAAGCGTAGGGCACAAAGAGCCGCGAACATTAAGCGGAAACAGGACAAGTCATAACAACTAACCAGACGGAGGGCGCGAACATGGACACTATGAAAGCTTATGACAAGTGGTTAAACAGTCTTACAGATGAGAACAAGGCGCAAATGGATAATGAAGCACGCGAAGAATTTGAAACCGCGCTTGATGAGTTATTCAGTAACTAACATGAGCGCGACATAGCCGATAAACTCTGACAATGGAGGTTGAGGACATGATATTAACAGAAACATATGAATGCCAAATCTGCGGTAAAAAATGCCGCACAGATAAGTTGGGTTATAAGCAAGGTATGGTTTCTTTGTGGAAATATGGGAGCCATAACGTAGGGATTGACATTAAACGTAAGGGGAGTATCTTAACTTGCTCCCGTTGTCTGAATGACATATGCAGGACAATCAGAAAAATAATTAAGGACACCAGATAGCCCTTGCCTTGCGCCCTCAAGGGCGTGGCGTTGGCGAAATGAAGGGGGAGGTCGTTTAACATGCCAGCCCTGGTAATCAGATGCCCCATTTGTGGCGGCGAGTGCGCCGAACACGGCAAGTTCATACAGTGCGCCGTTCACGGCTTCTTCGTCAGCAAGGACTTATTAACCGTTTTTGAATATTAAGGAGGTTGTTATGACCAGACAAGAGATTGAGAGTGTTGGCATGAAAGCAGGATTAATCGAAGGGTCTGACCACATGGAAGTGTTTATCCAGTACATCAAAGAAAGGGAATTCGACCAGCATCACATAAGCACTGTTAAGAAATGGGCAAAGAGATTCGCTGATAATTTTGAGTGGGGGCACTCTGATTGCGTAGGGCAAGACGTGCTAAAAGCCCTGCGGCCCGACAAATATACAGCCTAGACCCCTTGACCTCCGGGCGTGTCTCGCACATGCCTGGGGGCCAGTGGTTAGCGAAAGGGGGTGTGATATGACATTCAGGGATTAAACCCTTGACCCCGCGCCGGGCGTGTCCTGGTTTGGGGCCAGTGGTTACTGGAGAATGAGAGGGAGTATGACATATTGTGCATCAACTTTTTGTAATAACAATAAAGAGGGAATATGTACGCTTGAAATTATTAATCTCGTCCACCGAATGACAGGGGGTGGATTAGTTCTTATGTGTCAGGAGGATACAGATAATGAGAATTAAACGACTTCCAAAAACATCAAGGCTCTATAAAAGATATGCCAGTGATGGCGATGTCCTCTACCATGTAACAGGCAAAGATAAGCTAGGTCGGAGCCTAAATATTATAGGGACAAAGGCTTTCATTGATAAGATGCTGAAAGATGAGATTGTATGCCATTAACGCCGGGCGTGTGAACCTTTGAATGGAGGTGGTGTCGTGGGAAATATGAGCTATTGCAGATTTGAGAACACGCTTGGAGATTTACAGGACTGTTTCGAGTCTTTGTGTGAAATGCCTGATACAAAGGATTTAAGCCAAAGCGAACGAATGTCCTTAAAAGAGATTATCAGGCTATGCGGCGACATTTACGGCGACTTCGAGGACTTTGAATAGCCGAACCCCTTACCCTGAAAGGATATGTTATAATAAAGGTGCGATGATTATGCAGGAAACTAACGTACATATGAGTAGACCCGCAGGGAGATTTGTTGGCCTTCCAGCCTGCATATCATCGCATCCTTGCGGGTCTTTTTATGTGGATGAGAGGGCAATATGAAAAAGACACTTAAAGAGCGGTTTGATGAGAAATGGATACCTGTAACCGAAACAGGGTGTTGGTTGTGGACAGCACATGTGAGGACAAAAGGTTATGGGCGTATCATAGTCAATTGTAAAGTGAAGCACGCCCACCGTGTATCCTGGGAACTTCATAAGGGGCCGATACCTGATGGCCTCTGCGTCCTCCATAAGTGTGATGTTCCGAGCTGTGTGAATCCAGACCACCTTTGGCTTGGAACAGATAAAGATAACACACAGGACATGATTAAAAAGGGAAGAAAGTATAAATTCACCAAAGAGGAAAATAGAAGAGGACAAAGAGCTATGGTACGAATCAAGCTTGCTAAAAAGTTAGAGCGTATGAACATACAACAAAGGAGGCAATTTTGACACCGCAAGCTAAACAAGTGCGGGCGCATCTAAAGGCACATGGCTCTATCACGCCAATGTCGGCGCTGAGGCAACTGGGCATCTACGGCCTGTCGCAGCGCATAAGCGAGTGCCGCAAGTCCGGCATGGCAATTGTCAACAAGAAGTGGCGCACGGCACGAGGCCAGGTGCGATCTAAGTATACATGGGAAAGGAGCGAGTAATGGACAAAGTATTTATCACCATAAACCGATACCTGATAGACCCTTTATTCTCATTACTGCTAGATTTTGACTTCATTAAAGGGTTTACAACTGACTTCGCAAATAGGCGATGGACATTCTATTAAGGAGGCAACCAATGACGATATGGGATATTGACCTGGGATGGTTCGTGATGGGCGCGGCCCTGGTGCTGGGCCTTGTGATAATCGCCATGGAGCGGCTTGACTATAACGCCAAGAGGGCGAATCGCGCTATTGATGCGCTGGATGAGGAGGGGGAGTAATATGGGAATTGAAGATTTCAATGAAAGGAACTGTGAACTTTACAAACCAGTGGGGATGTTTATGGCTATCTATAAAATGTCTGGAGAAAATCCCTGCAAAGGTTGTGCATGTGTCCCCACTTGCTCAAACTATTACAGGATAAATCCAGGTCAAACGATGCCTAAACCTGCAAAGCCTTTTGAAGCCCCAAAGCGTAAGGGTAATCACAAAAACAAAAACAAGTTAGCATTTTAAGGAGGATACCAAATGAAACGCACTGAGGGATATACCGATGAGGAAGTAGAAGTTAAAGGGATTGTAGCAAAGAAGAGAATACGAGCTATTCTCAATGCCAGCAAGGACATGACCACGGAGCAAGCGGTATTGGCGATTGAATTTGGCAAAGTATTACTAACTGCTGGCAAGTTCCCTGATTCGATGAGTGCATATTACGAACTTTTAACCAAACTGGAGGCCGAAGCCACTGAGAAGGCGTTGGATAAGAAGGGGATGACAGTTAAGCAGATAGATACCTTCTTCACCAAGCACAAGGAGGCAGATCATGAGCGATAACACCCGACACCGAGTAGTGTACCGCTGCCGCACCTGCCACTACATGGTCACGATCATAACGTCTGAGCCGCAGCCGCCGCCGCTGTGCTGTATCAAGCACGTTGACGACTGGCCCGTAATGGAGATATACAGCCACATAAACCTTGTAACGGAGGAGTACGTGACATGAAGATAAATGTAGATGTTCCTGACGGAGTATCAGGGGATTGGGAAGTTTCAACCTTTGCCATTGATAGGGATGGAGCCGCTGCACATAATCTGCGATGTGCAATTCAGCCAAGGTTAAACGGTAGAGAGGTTCAAGTGGGCGAATACAAGAAGCTTACCCGAAACGGTGAAACCATCATGAGCAATACCCGCGCTGAAACTATTGACCACTTGGAATTTCTTGGCAACGTAGCCCTGTATGGTGGCGATATACTCATAAACGGGCTTGGGCTTGGTGTTGCCTTAACGGAGATATTACAAGGCGATGATGTTAAATCTGTAACTGTCATTGAAAACAGTGCCGATGTTATCGCCCTTGTCGCGCCAACCTTCGAGAAAGACCCGCGAGTAACCATCATACACGCTGACGCGCTTGAATGGAAGCCACCGAAGGGTAAGAAATACACCGTTGTATGGCATGACATCTGGGACAATATCTGCGCCAACAACCTGCCTGACATGCACAAGCTCCATAGAAAATATGGCAGACGTGCAGAATGGCAGGATTCGTGGTGCAGATATTTATGTGAAGCCGCCGCATAGCCGCCGCCGCAAAGAGACGTTTCGACAAGTGCTAGTACAAATCATATAACAAAGGAGTGATGTGATGGAAATAGATTTAACGTCAGAAAAGTTCTATCCGTTAGGAATGGGGCTTTTATCGTGTGGCGTATGCGCTCCAAAAGATATTACCAAAGAAGAAGTTGAAAAATGGGTTAATTGGGAAAACCCATCAGGGACAGAACATGGATGGATGATAGAAGAAGATAGTGACAATCCTACCCAGTGTCCCGATGAAGAATCTCGTTGGCATTGGATACTTATTTGCTAACCCACCACAATAAGTCCTCCGGGGCGGGGTCTTCACGGCTCCGCCCCCCCTTCCCCGGCACTCCGACACCTTTTAGACCCTGTTTTGCCCGTGACGGCCCTCTCAGGGAGCGTGGGGGGCTATTGGGGAGGGTGTTATACCTCAGTTATCACAATCGGATACAACGCCTCGACAAGTTTCTTCTTGAGCCTGTACATGCGCCACGCCGCCGTGGCCTTGTACGCCCTTTGCCCCTTAGCTGTCCCTGGCATGGCCTTTACGTCCTCCACCACCTGCGCCCCTTTCTCGATGTCGAAGTACCTGAAGTCGGCTTTGTAATAGCATATCCGGCGCTCGTTCACCACCACATCGTATTGGGGCTGGAGTTCGAGATCTCGTATTAATCCCGCCTGTTGCAAGAGCCTTAACTGACCGTATCGCCGCGCCTCCTTGGCAGATGCAAAGGATATGCCGTCAACAACGGTCTTCTTGGCCCCGTACTTGTGTCGTTTCATTCAGCCTCCAATAGCTCCGGGTTCTGCATTGCCTTCACTTCGTTGAGTATTTCTTGAGCAGCTATTACGCTATCCTTCTCGCGTTCAAGTATTGATTCGACATGCTTCAAGAGGTCTTCGTGTGCCTCGTCCCAACTATCGTAGTAAGTCTCAGACCTCGAATGTTTTTTATGGCGATATTCTCCATGTCGAGTTTTTTCCCATACACACTTTTCACTTTCACGAGTAATCTCAACGCGCTCAATGGCCTCTTTGTAGCCACCTCTCTTGTATTTATAGTTCTTCACATCACCCTTCGTTCCATATCTTCAAATTTATAGTTCTGCCATGTGGCGTAGGTGAGGGGGATGTAATAAGGACGTTGGCAATTAGCATTGAAAGGGCTTGGGTTTTCACATTTTACAACACACCCCGCGTGTGTTCTATATTTGCATGTTTCCATTTCCACCGCCACCAGCGTCTTCTCCACCACGCCGTCCCGGCAATGGCTGGGACAGGCTTTACGCACGGGCTTGCCCCTGAAAGTGACGGGCGTGGGGTTGCCGCCACACTCCGGGCAGGGGAAGGACGCGGTTATGGGGAGGGCCAGGATTTGGTCAGCAACTTGATAAGGCAATGTGTAATCTGGCCTTGATTCTACTTCTTTGATATTTTCTATTATCTCAGCTATCTTCTGTCTCATACCTTCTCCTCCTACCACCATAGAATATAACTGATGGCCGATAATATTATTAACAAAATCAGACTCGGCTTAATTACTTCACGCCATATAGATTTTAACCCGTACATGGCCTCTCCTCCCCCTCCCATAGCTCGTACAAGCTGACCTTGCCTGTACCTTTACATGTCGAACAATCTACCCAAGTGCCGCTATCATCAACAGGGTAGACTTCATCTTTAGGTTGCCATATCTGGCCGACTCCATCGCACCCGTCCTCACCACAGCATCCATCCTCAAGCGCCCTCAGCGCGGCCTCAAGGTGGTGGATGGGTTGGGCTTGCATGAGCAAGTAAAGCTCTCCTGTGATGAGTTCGTACATGCCATGTTTATTGATCCTTACGGTTGGGTCAACTATCTCCATAAGCTCTTGCACATGCAGTAATCCGCGTTCATCCATCCTCTCCCACAATGGCCTCCAAGCATCCAGGCTCGTGAGTAGTTTAGGATTAGGTTTACTTAAGCGAAATATATCTTTGCATTTAGAGCATTTCCAACATTGGCTATTCCATTTCACAGCATCATGCCAACACTCCCCCGTCAATGCCTCGTAAACAAGCTCTGAAGCTCTCTCGCTATTGTCGGTCAGGTTCATTGGTGGCCTCCTCAAACATATCCACGGTTTGTACATCTTCTGACACGTCCTCACGTTCCCGGCAACACCTATTGAGGTCTCCATTTTCTTCGTCTTCTCTGGTGGCATTCTTCATATAGTAATCGCAAGGAAGCCCCTCATTGTCTGGATAATCTAGACAAGTTGTTCCCGGCGTACCAACTGGCCCCCAATACATATCATAATGCTTGCACGGGCCTTTCTTGGTATACTTCATTTCTCCCCCTCTCGGCGGTTCCAGGTTTCCCCACCTCTCCAGTTCTTGCCAAATAGTTTATCCAACATGCCCCTAACTTGTGCTTTCGGCACGAGATCTCCCTCTGGCTTGGGTTCGGGCTTGCGCTGGCCCCGTTCCCGGCTGGCCCTGCTCTCGTCCACGCCCCTCCTGATGTTGGCGTAATTGATGACTTCGTTTGACTTGCCCAGCACGTCCAGGGCGTGTACGACATCGGCTTCGTCTTCGTCCCTGAAGTCGTCATATAGCGTGTCCACCATTTCCCTTATACCGTCCCGATATTTTTTATCGCCTGTGAAGGCGTTTTGCCTACGCCTTGCCTTACTAAAGGCGGCTATGAAGACGGGTTTAGTCATTGGCTGCCTTCAATAGCTTGTCCTTTAAAGACCAGATACGCAACGCCCCAAGTCTGGCTATGTCGTATCGCTCGCTGTCGCTGAACCTGTACTTGCCAAGGGCTTCGGGCTGGCGCATTACCTGGCAGTCAAACGCTTCTTTTTCATATGTTTCGTAGCCGTTGCCGCCGTAGCGGCCCCATTTCGCCATATATTTTTTAACTGTTATTATTCCGGCCCGGTCAGGGACGTGGACTATCTCGGCCTTAAGGCTTTCCGGTATGGCAAAGTAAAGATATTTGATACGGCCCTGGCTGTCGCGGTGCTGGTGTTCCTTGCCCTTGTCTTTTACGAGATCGGCCTTACTTATCTTAATCTCGATTTCATAGGCATAGCCGGCCTTGGTCAGCACAAGCAAGTCAATTTCGTGAATGAAAAAGCCCCAATGCACGTTTGGCACGATAAGGTTTTGCCTGTGGTTGAAGTGGGCGGCAAGGGCTATTTCCATTTCAAGCGTTGTCATACCCTCTCTCCCTCACCTGCCAGGACTTGTCTCCGCGTATGTTTTCTATATTCTCTGTGGTCACAGGCCGCGCTAAGAGTATCACAATACTGACCAACTAAAATCATAGTGAATGGACAATTATCATTCTTTAAATTGCACATAGGCTCGTATCCCCATGAAAAATTTGGCTTGTCCAACCAAGAGTCTAAGTGTACCCATCCCCCTCTCTTAAGCAAGTCGAGGATTTGATCTGGATAGAGTGCCAGGGCCAAGCTTTCTTCCTGCATTCCATCTAACTCCATTTCAATGTCTAACATGAAAGCTCTAAGAACCGCTTTTATTTTCTCCTCCATAGCCTCTACCATATCCCATCCTCCTTGTCTTTCTGGCTGTTGCGTTCCCATTTAAGAATGGCTCGGTAATGGGATTTGTATTTGTAGTCCTTGAGGTCTAACCCCTCATCGAGAGTCTTTATCCATTCCGCACACCCCGGCTCTCCGAACTTATCTACCAGCTTGGCGTGTTCGTCATCTGTGAGTCTTACATGCTTCAAATCCCCATATATATGTTTTTCTTTCTTTTTAGAAGATAAAGAAGCAACAGAAGAAGAAGATAAAGACAAAGATAAAGAAGAAGAGTTGCACCCACCTTGAACGCCTGTTGTACCGACCTTGGTTAACTCCTTGTTTTTCCTCACTTCTGCCGACTTCTTTCCGGCATCGCTACACTTCTTTCTAAAGCTTTCTTGCTTCCTTACCTCCATTAAAAGGCGTTCGTTATATAATTTGCCGCCCCTCGCTTCAAAGCACTTCCGTATCGCCGGAGAGCATTCGGGCCAACGACTATTTAGTCCTGACAGGAAGGCAAGCTCGTCATCGTCATCTGGTAACGAGCAATCATCGTCAAGCCATTCCTGGGCCAGGAGTTCCCAATACCCGCCCCTCTCTTCGGGGGTCATGCGCCGGACGTTGCGGGAACTCAGCCAGTCCTTGGGGTAGAATTGGAATGCGGGGGATTTAGGCATTGACTTTCCCCTTGTGCTTTTTATTTCTCTTCCAAAACTCTATTTTCTTTTTAGCACTTGGATGGTGTAGCAAGTAGTGACATTCTTCACACAGCAATTTTAAATTATGAATCAAATTGCCACCACCCGATGCAACAGATTTAATATGGTGTACTTGTAGACTATTTATTGACCCACAATGTTCACAAGAATTGCCAAGCTCACGTGCGAGCTTTAATTTCCTTTTGGATTTAATATTATGATTCATCTCACCCTCCAAATACACAAAAAGCCGCCCAAGGCGCGGCTAGGCATGACAGTTCGGAAACTATCCCTTGGGCAGCTATTTCTGTTCTCGTGGTTTCTGTCATACCTAGCCTTTCATACCCCTTTATTATACACAAAACCCTCCCGAAAAGATAGCGCCATCCCGTTCAAATTCCATGCCATTAGCTCTCTTTGGGGTCATTTGGTTTCCTCCAATGTAGCCTGGAATAGCTTTCTTAATCCCGGCGTAAGGCTCTCATATTGTAGGGCTTGATATAGGGCCGACCTTAATAGAAAAATCTTCTCCCTCATCTTGCGCTTTGGGGTGTCTTCCATTATCCCTCCTCTTCGGGGGCGGGGGGAGACATTTCAACTCTCGCCAACATAACTTTCCTGCCCCACACTTTACGAGCCGCTTTCTTGCTGTCGTAAACGGGCATCATGCCAAGGCTTCCCCACTCCTTACTAACGAGGCTAATATCTCCGACACTGGTTTTTAATTTCGTCTCTATCATCATCACGACTACGGGGTGTTTCAAGGCCCCACCTCCCATTTTATCCTAGGTCTTTTAACCCCTGCCAGCACCCAACTCACGAGTTCTCGCATGGCTTGCTTGGCGCCCTCGGCACTGGCATAAGACGCTTCGGTGGTGTACCACCTGCCGATTACGTGCACGGACGCGATAAACCTTGTCTCGCCAAAGCCTGTGAGGTATATCCTGCCCTTAATCATGGCTTCACCTCGGCTGCTCGGCAGGGCTTGGTGGGTTCGAGTTCTAAAACTGCATCAAACCCCATATCCCTAAAACAGCACTCTAAAAACATATGATATGGCGTTGCCCTTTTATGCGCTAATGGGCAATCCCTAGTGCAACTCTCCGGCACTTCCACGATGATAGTTCTCATGGGGTGGCCTTCCATTTAGTCTCTTCTGCGCGTTTTAATATTGCCTTGACCGCGTTCTTTTCCTTTTGCTTGCCTATTAATTCATTGGCACAATTTAAACATACATCTACGTCTGCCAACGATACTGTGTTGTCATCGTTTAGTTCACACTTGCAACCTTCGCATTTACTCATCTTATCCCTCCTTCTTATGCCCGTAATGAGGGCAGTCTAATGAACATTCTTCCAATTCACAGCTTGAACAATCGTCAGGCCATTCCCTGTCATCGTAAGAGCTTTCGCTCGGCCCGGAGTCGCTATCTCGTGAGGGGAGTCCCTTGTCAAACATCTATCCCTCCTCCCACTTTTCCGCTTCGGCGACAAATATAAGAGCTAATGCGAGCAAAATAAAGAAGCCCTTCAAGGCAGCTCGCCAACCAATATAATTTGAAATGTCCCAAATAGCGAAGCCGAGAAAGCCAAGCAACACCATTTGACAAAACGTATTTCTAACTCCTATCCATGTTGGTAAAAATTTCATCACCCCTCCTTAATCGCTGTTCCACCCCTAAGCGTTACGGAGTGAGATTTGTTGTAGTACCGACATATGCCCGTTCTCCAATAATTGAGAAGTTCTCTTTTGGAGTACCATTCCATGGCATAGCATGACCGGGACACGCTATCGCATTCATATCCCGTGCCATCGCTCAAGCGGTCACAATACAGGCAGTCGGTTAGGACTATTAAGTCCATGTTATCTCCTCTTCGTGGCACTGCAATACCCCAATGGATTGTCGGCTATGGCCCCCAACACATCACTCCCTTTAATGGTTTTGTGGCAATGGGGGCAGCTATCCAGGTACTTGACTTCCACCAAATCATCCCATGCGTGGCAAAGGGGTGCCCAACACGGCCTTTCGTTGTCGGTTCCAATGGTGCGCCAGCACGGAAGCTCTCTTGCTCTGTCAGAAGTGCAGTACATTATGCCCTCTTATTCCAGGCTTCGATGGCTTCTTCTTCGGTGTCCCACGCATAAGTTCCTTCTATCCCGCATCCATTACATCCTATCCCAAAAGCATTTCTCCAATCATATTCTCCGAATAGAGCTTTCGATCTTTTGGCCTGATAATGAAAAGTATAAATCTCGTCACTTCCACAAAATGGACATCGTTGAAATTCCATATCACACCTTCCTATCCGGACACGGGTCAAGCCCCTTTTCTTCGTTGCCCGTGCAAACTTCGGGGTCGGGGCAACCACAAGTATCAGTAGGGTCTGTACTCCATTGAGGACAACTTGCTGTTATACATCTCAGGTCGGGTTCTCGCATGTCTTGGGCGGCGGTAGTCATTGGGCCTCCTTGTCAGGATTAGCTATCTCGTCTTTCAACATTTCTAATTCTTTTTCATACTCCTCAATATCTAGCTCTCTTTCTTCAAGCCTATCTATCATTTTGCACATAGGACATTCTGCAACTTCGTAGCAAACTTCTTCATGCCCATCGCTACAAATATCCATCTCGCTCCTCCTTTAGTTGGGGGGCTGAAACGACTCCCTGCCGGAACGTGCAAATCCCGGTTCCCTATCAGCCCACTTTCGCGCCCCTGCCGCGCGTCAGCCCCCGCTTCCATGCCCCAACTCTAACTAGAGGGCATGTCGTACCGTGCCAACGGTTTGTAAACCCTCTATGGGGCCAGAGGCACGGGCCTAATCCACAAAGTAATACTCCTTCTTAAACTCTCTTGGCGTGTACACACGGAAAACCCCGTTAGCTACCTTGACAACCCAATTCTTCCAATAAACCGTGCGCCAGCCTTCTAAGGTTTTTATCGCATACTGTCCATCTGAGTTTGAAAGATCTTTTGCTTGCCATCTAGCCCCTGCTTTACTAAATGGAAGACCTTCACCGTCAAATAACTGTTCTACCCAATACCATTTAGCCATATCCATTCTCCCCTAAAAAGGTTCCACGTCTGTTTCTTCATCCGGCACTTCTTCCTTTGGCTTGCCGTCTAAGAACTTGACTTGGTTGGCGACTATTTCCATCTTCGTGCGCTTCTGCCCGTCCGTTTCCCACGAGTTCTCCTTTAACCGGCCCTCGACAAGAACTTGCTTGCCCTTGTCCAGGTACTGAGCGCACGCCTCACCCTGTTTGCCCCATACCGTCACGCCGATAAACAGCACCTCATCCTTCCACTCATCGCCTGACTTGACCTTTTCGTTTACCGCAAGTCTGAGATTGCAGACGGGCGTACCCTGTGCGGTGTAACGCAGTTCTGGATCGGCGCACAGGTTGCCTACCATGATAACTTTATTGAACATCGTTGTCCTCCTTATGCTTAGCGATTATGGATTTAAGCTTCTCTATCTCACCAATAAACGCGCTCTCTAAAGTTCCAACAAGGGTATGATTTTTAACGCGATTAGTGAAAATATCTATAAGCACGTCATATGAGTCCAACATGCCCTTTAATGAAAACACCGCCTCGTCAAGGTCAGATTTAAGGGCAATGATTGTTTCTTGTGACGCAATAGCACGGTCTTCTATCTCGTCAATCAACTCGTCATGCTCGCTCATTCCAACTCTCCCTTCTTAACGTCCTTTGCCCGGATTAGCGTGGTCTTGTCCTCGCCCTCGAATATCTCAATATATTTGTCATATATGTTCTTGAGGTGCTTAAAGCTCGTGCACTTGTGTATGTCGGCAACAACCTCCTCTATTGTCTTGCCCCCTACAGCTTCATCAGAGGCATCCTCAGCCCCTTTTGGCTTATCTTCAATGGGGTAGAGCCCCCTTCGGGCATGGGTTCCCGCTCTACGTTCTTATGCCCCTTTGGCAATGCCCATACAGGGAGCTTTGGCGGGTTCCACTTAAAGGCTTTATACTTCTTGTTCTTTTTGTCCTCTGGTTGGTAATACATACCTTGCGGGGATATGTCAGCGAAGAACTCTTTAAGATTATAAAGATAACGCCCGATTCCCCAATGGACGGCGGCTCGTTTTATCGCTCCTGATATACCGCCTTTGACGGCCTCAATATCAGTTGATTGCGCTCCGTCATATTTCCATACCCACTCACCGTTAATAAAAATGCCTATTCCGGCAATAAAGCCACCTTGGGTATGCTCTACTCTTGTCTGCCAGTTGATTGGTTTACATACCTCATCCAACCTATCCATAACCGCCCTTGATTGAATATAGGCCAAGCATTTCGCCCATACCTTATCGCCCTTTGTTCCCGCGCTCTGGACGCGCCATTCAATATCCTCTGCGGGGAACGGGTCACGTAGGGCTTCGAAGTCTATAGGTTGCCAGTTCCTAGGGTCTTCTTTATCCATTGCGCTCCTCCTTGGTTAATGTCATTATGTAGCGTTCGTTATCGAACTCGAATTGTGCAAAATGTTTCATATTCTGATCCCCAATAAAAGGGCTACTTCGTTTAAGTTCTGGAGCATCTTTGAGTGTTGCTATACTCCACTTCACCCCCTCGAACGTGATTGTCTTTGGCCCTTTGCGGATGAGGGTTAATTTATCAGTGCTGACGATGCAATTATTACAACCCATTTCGTTTTCCAGCCAGCACTTTTCGTCTGAGTTACCCATGTACCCCACGGTGCAATCGGTTTCAATACATTCCGTGTGGTTGTGTCGCACAACATCCCTCACCTCAATCACGGGTTCGGGTTCGACTAAAATATTACATCGCTCCGGAGCCACGCCACAATTCGGCGGCTCGTCACACTTCTGACAGTCTTTGTAAATGGCTTGTCTGCGTTTCATGCCCTTGTCCTCCTCGGAAGATTTGGTATGTCCTACCGATCCAAGCACGTGAAATTCAACGCCCTTGCCCTTGTTGGCGGGAAGTTCGGCAAGGCGTTGCGCTTCCGTCATGGCCTCGTTAAAACAAGTGTATGGCACGGACAGCATTGCCGCGCCTTCGCAAATAACGTAATGGGTGTCTTTCATATGGGTGTCTCTCATGGGGTCTCCTTCCTGGCAATGGCTCGTTCCATCCATGTCTTGAACTTCTTGGGATAGTCACCCCTTGCCAGTTCCTTGCGAACATTGGGATAGTAGCGGGGCTTGATGAGGTCGAACAGGAATTGGAGTTCGGCAGAAGCGGTTTCTTTAGATTTACTTGATTTGCACCAGCGTTCCCATTCAAGGCGAGGAGGAGGAGAAAGTCTACGCTTTTCTGAATTTTTTGCCCATTTATCATATGGTGTATTATCACATCCGTTTTCTATTGGGCAACCAAAACAAGTGATGTATTTACGACACAGTGGGCAATTCCTATTCTGTTGATCCTTTGCTCCTGCATACCGAATCCTCCACCACTTCAAACAACTTCCTGTAATCGCCTGTAATTGTGTCATCCTTTCCTCCTTTTATCGTACATTGTCTTAATCTCCCTGCGCTGGCAGTGCCGACACAAGGGCTTTACCCTGCCAATGCGTTTAAGCACGTCCAGGTCGTAGGCGCGTCCGCTCTTCGGCACGATGCCGCAAAGTGTTTTGTCGCCGGCGTTTATGTGGAGAACGTCCACCCCTATGTGGTACTTGCGTTTCATTTGACAAGCTCCGGGTTCTCGTAGATGTTGCCGATGACTTCAAGCCTATCCAACACAGTGAATGAAGCTACAGGCCATTGGTGGTCAGTTGTCTCAATTATAGTTTCATCTGATTCTATAAAAACTTTCCCAATTAAGGTGGCCCCGTCTTTAGTCCATGCTTTTACAATATCATCAGAATATATCTCAACCCCGTTCTTATCATTACGGCCCGTGAACTGTACTAAAACCTTCCATTCATGCCATTCTAATGAACCTGAAATTGATACCAGGACTGCTAGGGCAGAGAAGTTTATCCCAACGACCTCACGGAAAACAGACTCCCTTTTTAAAATAGCCCGAAACTTAATGTCTCTCATAATGTCTCTCCTTTCCTGCCCGACCCATATCTCATATACGGGCCGAGCGGGGGAGGGGAGATTAGAGCGTGATTTCGTTGTCGCTGCACCAGATAATGGCTTCGGCCTGTTCTTCTGACGTAAAAGCGCCGTTAGCGTTCTTGGCCCTGACGACTGTGGCGATCTTCTTTGCCTTCTTGGTCGTGTAAAGTTTGAGGTCGGCGGCTTCTCCCTGAAGTTCAATCATGCGCTCGTCTTTCTGCGCCATGTTCTCTTCGTGAGCGATTACATCATGGTATTTTTGCTTTCTCACGTTTTCAATCTTTTCATCTACTTCTACTGCTTCCTGCTTTCTGGTCATGGCTTTCTCCTCTATGGGTTTGGGTTTATTGGGTTCCTTAACGGGTGAGCCGCGCTCCCTTGTTAATTTCATACATTCTAGCTTATCGCTACATTCCGAAGAAAAACATTTGCATATTGGGCTATCCGGCATGTGACTCGGACAATCTTCACAAGAGAGATCACAGTTCTGATACTCCCCAAAACACTCCGGCCTGCCCTCCCCGACTTCGCTGTCGCCAACGGGCTTGAGGTCTTGGTGGTCGGGGGTCATGATGTAAAGCCCTGATTTAATTAGGAGTCCATCTTTCCAATCTACTCTAACGCTGCTATTATTGAGAGTTGTTACTGTGCCAACCTCTTTCATTGCTTCTGCATTTGCAGCATAATGTTTATCCCAACACGGCCCACGGGTGACTTTGTCGCCAACGGCGAGGAGGCTCTCTCGGTGTTTGTCGATTTCCCCCTTGTTCCATTTACATTGCCATGTAGGAGAATTCTTGTTCCGTTGCCCTAACACTATAACGGTATCTCCGACCTTACCGTTAGGGCAGGCCTCAATCATCAACACTTTCTCGCCCTTCTTTAACTCTCTTAACGCCATTCTATCTCACCTCCTCGCACAACAGAATGTTTATCATGTTAATATCTTCCAATCGGATTTCTTACTATTCCGAATCGTTGCGTCTCATAACCACCAAGTCCATAAGCGCTCTGCCCCATAGCCGCTTGAAGATGAGGATGTTGATTTAAATAGCCCATTATATCACTAATAAGACTTTGCCTACAAAACGGGTAAGCCATCTTCTTAGCTTCAATGCACTTCTGATTTCTAATCCGCATTACCTCAAGCACACCATTAAAGTTATAGATTGCCTCAGCCTTGCGTTTAGCAAGCTCCCTAAATACGCCAGTGAAGGTATATCCTTGAGGATTAAGTTCGCACATGATTCCTCCTTAAATGAATTGCCGCACCGTCAAGAGGTGTCATGAGCTTGGGAAGTTTACCTGAACAGGAAAACGTAGCTCCTCCATCAGGCGCGGCAAACTTTGATTTCATTTTTATTTTTAACGGTTCACTCATGACAGGTGAAGGATAACATTTGACAATAGAAAAATCAATCGCTTAATGTGGTATATAATTATAAATTTAGGCACAAGATATGGGGGTGAAACGGGCCAGCAGACCACATTAGACCTTAAAGACCTCTTACGTGTTCATGTCTTCCATAGGGTTCAAACTTGTCCACGGTCTTGCCGTTGTCATTTAAGAGATAGCCTTCCTCAATGACAATATTCTTGAACTCCTCGTTGCCCAGTGTAAGCTCAAGGGCTGGGTAGTAACCATTCTCCGTGATACAGCCATGCACTTCTGATGGCACAAAGGAGCGGGTCGTGTTTTCCCGCTCTTCTATGACATACAGCATTACGGGTTCAAGCATCCCCTTGTCAACCATTTCCTTTGCAAGCGGAACTTCTTCTTGCGGGACTTCTTCTGCGGGGTATTTCTTGTACTGGACGTGCTTTACATGGAGGCTCTTGATGCCGTCAATGTAAACCCATCCGCCATCATGTGACCTTGCTTTGAGAATCATGTCTACCTCTCTTTCTATCTGTCTACTGGCCCTAAATTATTATACCACAAAAAAATGATTGACTTACAGATTATCAAATGTTAATATGTTTATATATTTCCCCCTTTCAGCGCTCCGGGTTCCCCGCCCGGAGTGTCTCTACTTGTCTATCTGTTTCAATAAAGATTCTCTGAAATCAGGCCATAGCTCATCGTCAAGACTATTCTTGCTTGACTTCACAAGCCTGTCTATGAGCTTTACCATTATCCTGATTACAACCTTTTCACTGACGGCGGCTAACATAGAGGAAAAAACCGAACTCATAACCTTGCCGCCTACGCTTAACAATGTTGCCGCAATTAACGGTATAGCCATTGTGCTCCTCCTTATCTCGTGCTCTCTTCAAAGTGTACCAAGTCATCAAAGTCTTGGTCATGGACATCTCTGTCGTCATCCCAATCGCCACCCCACCGCAATCGCACTCCCATGCAATCGGCGGTTCCCAGCACGTATCCGCCGAAATAATAGAAGCGCCCCAAGTCCTTTGCATATGCTTTCGCGGTTTCCAATTGCACCATGCCGTTTTCATCTGGATTGAGTTGTCTAGGCCATCGCACAGGATATGGCAGCGCATCCAGGGCAAGGCCATCGAGGTGTTTGGATTGCAACGTCTTTGAACTGCCTCGATTAACTAGCATGATCTGTTCGTCAATGGTGCGCATTCCCCCGTACTTGGGGATGGTGTTGTCGAAGAACCGCACAACTTGCCGGAACACGGCTTTAACGCTCCGACTACGCACCGATTCCAAACGGCTTTCAGATGTTTGTCCGTATTTCGGCATATCAGCCCCCAAATCCCTTGAACGCAAGCGCTATAAGGTTAAGCACGAGCAATGTAATAACAGTCCAGAACTTCTTGTTTAGCGACTCCACCGCTTCCTTCATGTTTTCTCTCCTTTCCTCACATTGGGTTTCTTGTGTAAACTTCTTCGAGCTTACAAACTTCGCCACCTCGTCTTTTATAATTGCTATATCGCCTTCATCGAATGGCATGTTATTCCATCACCTCATTCATTTTTCTCGTAAAAGCTTGTCTGGCCCTGTTTTTTTCTTCTGCACTGATGGTGGGGTCTTTCATCACTCTTGACAGCGCAAACCTCAACTCAAGCACACGAGCCTTTTTGGCCTTCACGCTTTGTTCGGGCGTGGGAGCCACCACGTTAAATCCAAACACTCGCCCTACGGCGTGTCCGGGCGTGGTGGTTCTGCCGTATCTGTCTTTCCTGCCAATGCGGGAGGCGTAACCCAACGCCCCGTACCGAGTTGCAAATGAAGGAGCCCATTTATTATAAAGCCATTCCATAGTCTTGGCGGCTTTGCCGGATGGCCTGTCAAGTTCGTTGTATATCTCCCTGCCAGTAAATGGGTCTTTAGGCGGCAAATCACCTCTCATGCCCTTAAAGGCGGCGTAAATGTCAAGAAATGGGTTGCCGATGCCAAGACCTTCCAAGGCTTCGCGAGCGTCTTTATCGTACATGGCCCTGCCCATACTCATAAGATTGCCCCAGGGGAAGTAGTATTCGAGATTGACCCACTGATAAGTTCCTTCCGGCGACTTCCACGGCACGATCATATAACTCTTTTCCTTCTTAATATATAAGGGCAGGTCTTTCTCCAGCTTTTGCCACTGCTTTTCCGTTATCTCGTCTCTGTCTTTTATCATTTTCGCCATCATATAAGGTATGGCAAGATACTTTCCTATAACCCACGGACGCTTTGCCAACGATTCCGCTATCAATGGCGCAATCTTATATTGATAGGATATGAATGGTATCAGAAAATTTCTGGCAACTTTAATAGATGGATGTACTAACGAGTAATCCATACCCCATTTCATTGCCTGTCCAACCGCTTCAGGCACGGGAACGCCCCTGCCTCTTTGCTCTAAGAACTTAGCCATTTTAAAGAAGTCGTCTATTTTCCCGTATTGCTCCGCCACTTTAGCCAGCCCACTTAATACCTGTTGATGGGGTTTGTTTTGCAACGGACGTATGGTGTCGAGCACGTCTTTAATCTCGACCTGTGCCCAATTAGTTCTGAAAAGACCGTTGCGCTTGGCCTGTATAAATTCAGGCGATTTAGCCAGCATGTGTTCCATTGCCTTAGTCATATGCACTGGTATCATCGGCAAGGGAATGCCGGACATATTAAGCTGGAATGTGTTTGATATTACGTTTCTGAAAGCGGTGGGTGGATTAAGAGCCACTTTAGTCACTTTAAATACCGCCAAACCCTTTTTTAGTATATTAAATATTGTATCTACTATTTTTGACAGACCAGTATTTTTCATGCTGTAGACAGGCATTATATCTTGTGCTATTGGTTTACGAACAAAGGCTCCGGCAAGTGGGCCATAAGCCTCTGAGGTAGGCAACTGCACAAAACCCTCTGGCACGTTCTGGGTTTCAATCATGGCCCTGTCAAGTGCGCCCGAAAGTGCGTCAAATTTGGCTTTGATTTCCGGCACGTTAGGGGCTTGCTCATACACTTCACGCATGATCTTAACTTCTTCAGCCAGTTTACCGATACCCATAGACTTAGCCCTTAACTCACCAGGAAGCTTGATTTTTACTATAGACGGCTGCCATGTCCAGTTAATATTTTGTAATATTTTTTTAAAGAAGTCGTATTTGGCGATATTGGTTAGTGTCTGCATAAGACCCACCGGAGCCGATACCGACACGTCCTCGACAAGGCCAATGGCCCGTTGCTGTTCCTTTGTAAGGTCTTTTCTTTTCTTTAAATTAGATAAGTTCATTGCCCCGCCTTGTCCGATCTTAATGGGGTGCTTGTCTCCAAGCACGTGCTTGAGGTATATGTATCGGGTGTACTGATTCTTGTTGGCTTGAAAAGTCTCTTCCGTAAGCAAGCCCCTTCGCACAAGCATTTTCCCCGTCATATTCATGGTATTCCTCAAAGATTTAGCCAATCCCTGAACCGGGAGAGGTAAGGCATTTATATCCATTTCCCCATCAAGATAACGAAACATGTCCCTTTTCACTTCCGACTCTAACTTATTGGTTCTCTTCCATATCTTCTTAGTAAAGTCTTCCACCCGATGCAAATTCCCCAATGATTTTGCCCTTAATTTCAATAACTTGCCCGATTCGGGTACGGTACTCAGTGGTTGCCAAAACTCTTTAAAGCTCTTGGCCGCCTTTTTCATAAGTCTGGTAACTGGCCCTATTTCAGCATATCCGGCCTCCACGTCAATTTTAGGCAGCGTGCCAGACACCACGGCTGCAAGTGGGGGTTTCTTTAATAAGTTCCACTCATGTCCTGCTTTTATAGAATCATATTTAAGATTCCGTAAGGCTTTATTTATATGTTCTCTGCCAGCAAATCCTTCCAAAAACCTATAAGAATCCCTATTAGTTTTTAAGTTTTCCAAACTTAATCCGGTCTCTTCTGCTATTTGAGTAGAAACTTCTCTATAAACTTCGGGGTCATTGTTTGTTAATTTTTTAGCCAATTTTTCTATCTCTATTTTGTTTGTGACATCATCAAAATCAAATGTTTTTTTCGGGTTAAATTTTATTTCTTTAACATTACCACCTTCTCCTCGGGCATAATAACTCGCAATTTTCGGATTTTCAGAAGTATAAAAACCTGGGCCAAGATGATGTCTTGGTTCGCTTAATTTTGCTTCTTCAAAAGAAAAGGCTTCTTTTGTTCCATGATATAATGTTTTCTCTTGTGGCCTCACATCCCATTTAATATCTGCTTCCTTGGGGGCTTTGATCGAAGGTGCTATTTTTGCCGCCGTCTTAGGCAACACCCGTCCAGCCGCTCTTGATATTACCCTCTCAAAGGGGGCTTCAACGCCAGCGCCTAAGAGACCGCTGGTGACGAGGTTAAAGGGCAGGGCCGCCCTCGGATATTTCTCAGCCACCTTTTCCGTCAGGCCACCACTTATCGGTTCAGTCGCAGCAGCCGTGGTTCCGCCAAGCGCGGCCTTAATCGCCGCCCCAATGGGGGTGGCTCCTCTTGAAAGAGCGATCTTGCCAGCGGCTCCAAAACCACCGGAAAAAGCTATGGCGGGGTCTATCCAGGGCGCGGTTTCCGCCGTGCGTTCGGTTTCAAAATCCTTCAACCGCGCTCTTATCTGAGTATATGATTCGCCAGACGCAAGCCCCGCAGTCACATGCGCTTGCAAAGAAGGCAGTTGCGCAACTTGTTGCTCGACATAGTTTTTGTCACCCATGTTATCCCACTTAATATTGGAGACAACGGCAGCTTCGGACTTACTTGGTTCGTCCCATTTTATATCGCGTTCACTTAACGGCATCTTTTACGGGCCTTATAGTTCCGTCTGCAAACTGTTCCACACGTTTTCCCGTTTCTTTGTCAACGCCAGTTCTAACGACTGTGCCAGCGCTTTTCATTTGCGCTTCAAGCGAGGCCTTTTGTTTCGCTGGTATGAATTGCATTAATTCAGCTATTTCTTTATCGTATGCGTCACGGCTTTCGGGTGGCAATTCCTGATTATATACCGTTGCCTTTGCTATTTCCTTATTTATATCGCTTATGCGTTTAAGTGCTTGCCGTGGTGTCATGTCTACCTTCGTAACCTTGGCCTTGGGAGCGAAACGTGGCCCTCTGCCCACATCTTCCATTCCACCTGCCGTGGTGTAACGCTGACTTACCACCTCATCCCCTTCTATGCGGGTGCTGGAAGTTGGCTTAACAAGTCCTGCCGCAAGCCTGTCCTGCTCGTTTTTCATCGTACTCTGTTTGTATTTGGCGGAAAGCTCGTCTGCTCTGCGTCCTATCGCGCCTTTAACGCCTTCGCCATAAGCCATTGCTCCGGCGGCTACGGGACTCATGCCCATCTTATGCGCTATAAGGGCAGATGCCGCCGCTCCAAGGGCAGAACCCCATCGTGCCGCTGGCGATATACCAAGCACGCTCTTGCCGGAGGGAGATTCGCTTCTGATTCGTTCGCGTTCTGTGTCATATGCTATATTTGCCATGCGTTCCCTCTCTAGCCAAATGGCCTCATAACTCTAGGGTCTATCGGTACGGGGCCACCCATTACCCCCTGTATCTTTCCCTGTCCCGCCCCTCCAGCTACGGGCGCGCCCGCCCTTGGCGCGGGGCCAAATCGCCTGGGCTGTAAAAGACTGCCAAGCACGGGGCCAGCCGCCGTTGCCGCCGCAAGCCAGAAGTCGGGGTTCTGCCACACGCTTTCACCACCTGCCGCACTTTTTCCAGACGGTACAGGCGCTTGCCAAGGCGGTTTTTCCTGGGCAACTGCCGTGGGTTTTGGTCGGCGTGGAGGCGGAGGTTTTGGCCCGGCCGCGCTTGCCTGTTGTGGCGCAGGGGCCGCGCCAAGCACGGGCTTGGGTATGGTTCCGCTTGAGCTTTGTAATACAGGGGGAGGAGTAGTAGGGTAAGAAGGGCCGTGATAAATAGCGGGTTGATTAGAAAGCGTCTGTGTGGTTTGAGCCAATGCCGGGTCTATCTGTCCAGATAAAGGGGTGTTGACATTATATGCACCCGAAGCGACAACACCCTTTTCTTCCAATAAAGCTATCTCCAATGCCTTCCTCTCTTCAGGCGACATGCCCCTTGTAGGGAACAATCTATGATAGCCTCCATGTGGCATGTTATCTACCTCCAATCATGAAGGGATTTGCGCCCATAGCGGGTTGTCCGGCCATGAATGGATTGCTTTGCGTAAACGTAGGTGGGGTAACGGGAGTGCCTGGTTGCTGATACGGGCTTGCAATTTGCGTCTGTTGCTGCCCCCCGCCAGCGGGTTGCGCCCCCTCCGGCACTTCTCCCACCTGGCTTGGTTTTGGCCCCAATATGTTATAGCCCAATCCCGTTCCAGCTATAATTGCCGTTGCCGTTGCTGGGTCTCCCATGTTATTTACCTCCTCTCTTCACTTGCAACAAGGTTTGATAGAAATAAGAACATCTCCTTGTAAACCGTAAGAGCGTTCTCTTTGTTCCCCCGCTCTATCTCAATTATGCACTTACGCAAAAAACGCTCATAAAGATGTTTCAATATCTTGTTACCATCTGGCTTAGATTTAATTCCAGCCAACAGAGAGGGAGCTTTGTCATAATACTCTGCAATTAACTCCTTGCCAAAAGACAGTTTCTTGAGATAGTTGTCCCTAAATGATCTAAGCAAGTTAAGCTCGTAACAATCATCTCCTTTTCCAAGCATTGTGCAAATAGCCGTGGTGATAAAACACAGCCCTCCACCCCCCGATACTGGCACTGTGCCTTGAGTGGTTCCTTCGCCGCCAAAGTCGCCTATTGTCATGTTTCTACGGTTCATAAGTGTCTGCCAGGGAGCCATCTGCTCCTCCTGAAATTGCTGTTGAGACGCATTTATCATCTGCTGCTCCATACCCTGCCTAGCCGCGCCTATGCCAAACTGTGCCGCCTCTGGAGCGAACGCAACCTGTGGAGCCATGCCAACGGCTTGCATCTGACGCGACCTTTCCTGCTGGTAGTTCTGGCCGTATATCTCATTTGCCGTCCTTGCAAATGCCTCTCCCGTTTGAGCGGCTTGCGCCCCGCTTCCAAATCGTCCCGCCTGAACGGCGGCAGTGGTTACGGGATTGACGTACTGTTCGGTAGCGCGTTCAAACGCCCCCGTTAGGTAAGGATTTGTGGCGGGGTCGAGATATTTACCAGCCAAGGTTTCGTCCACCACACCCCTTGCGCCGTGCAGGGTCGTGCCTCCACCAGCCAAGGCCGCTTCAGCCGCCGCCATAGCACCTGTTTGCGCCGGGTCAAATCCCGCCACCCTATCCCCCCCATAGGCTTCCATACCGGGCAAATCCCACGCCTGTTGAAACATCTGTTGCAGGTAGGGCTGTTGCGCCATCCAAGGCGCGGTAGTGGAAACCATATCAACATTGGCCGAACCTCCGCCACCACCTCCGCCACCGCCTCCGCCGCCACCAATATCAAATGTTTTTTCGAGATAATTACCAGCATCATCGAACTGTCTATCCACCCAAGCGCCGGCATCACCTACCTGACCTTCCACCCAAGCGCCGGCATCACCTACCTGACCTTCCACCCAAGCGCCGGCATCACCTACCTGACCTTCCACCCAAGCGCCGGGCTGTGTGCCCACATCTTCTACCCAAATGCCAAACTCATCTAAATATCCCTCAGTAGTTTGCGCGACATCACTTGCCTGACCAGTAGCCCAATCCACGGCTGGAGTGACTATGGGGATACTTAAATCCGAAGCTGTCCGTGTAGGGGCACCCGCTGGAGCCTGTGTTTGTCCTCCATCACCCATCTTCACCACCTCCTAACGCCTTTGCAAACTCTACAAAAGCTGGCTTATATCCCTGTTTTACCATGCGTTTTTCAAACCCCTTTGAACGTATTGTCCAGAACCTTATTATATCACATCCGTATTTTTCCGCCATTTCTTCTATGTGGCGTAAGCCAAAGTCATAGGCATTTCCGGGCGTTCCCGGCCTCATATAGGCATGGACTATGGTAAGTATCTTCTTTCCCTGTGGCACATCGGTATATTGCGTGGTGTAGAATCCAACGTATTGTCTGCCCATAAATCCCACCCATAACGTGAGTTCGCCACGGATTAGTTTTTGGTAGACATTGCCCAAGCTCGATTCGCCGTGGCTGTATTTCAGCACGCTCTCCAAGCCCTCTATGTAATGGCCCCATGTCTTAACCAAAACACCGGGGTCGTCAATCATCATCAAACGGTATTTTTCTTCAGACATAGCTTGTCTCCATATTTGAGTCCGTCAATATGATTAGTTATAATTTCACTACAATCCTTATTCTCAGAATTACCTGGCATGTAAATATGCCCCGTATATGGTTTTCCATTAAATATAAACTCTATTTTTTTAAATCCAAAAGTCTCAGTATGATTTTTTTTATGAAAAGGACAATACCACTCCATATCATTAATAGTATAATCCGGTACGCAATCTATCTTAGGCAAGACATTTATTGTTCCCAAATGCACGTTGTCTGGCAAATGGAATTTAGACATTTGATACTTGAGCGTTTCAGTTGCCTTGCCCTGTCCTTTAATTACAATATATTCCATTACTTTTCCCCTATTTGACGAGAACCGTCAGTGTTGAATATTGTATGAAAGCCTACGGCAATGCCATAAGGATCACTTGATGGCGCTGTCCCGGCAGAAGCTATACGTCTTATCTCAAAAGCAATATACGAATCCAATTTTTTCCCCGTGCCAGATATTGTCCCTAAAGACGATACAATATGCGATTTAGCTGCTGTGTTTGCAGCTATTGTTGTGTCAATAGATATTTGTGTTGATGCCGGGAAAGCCTCTTCAAATGGCGCAGCAAAATCTCCATTTGCCATTGTATATTCAAGTTGCCATTTCACGCCACGGTCTGTTCCATCTGAACTCTGCGTTGCCCAATGGATATGGGGGTCTATATCTGCACCTTCCTTGTATCCATGTATTGCTTCGCTCACACCATAAAGATAATCGCCTACACCAAATGTATATTGCTTTATATTCCCTTGTAAAACATTAAGGCTTGGCACTCCAGACCCTCCAACCTTCGCTGTAATCAGTGGAGCAGGAGGGAACTCATCCCATACTTCTGCTGCATGTGGAAGCCAAGTAGCTAATGTAGCATCGTAGCGATAGAATCCAACACCGCCATTGCCGGGACTCCAGTTCGTGCCATCGGCATAGGCTATCATGCCATCACGTAGGAAGTTAGCAGAAGGGGCGGCCTGTCCAAGCCTTGTAGCATTTACTATGGGAGACGCGAACTTGAGGGTGTCAAAGAGCCTGTTTATAAGGCTTCTCTCTTCCTCTGGCTTTTGTCCTCCCGCCACGTCAAGCATTAACGCCTACCTCTCTTAACCGCATCTACTTGAATATCTTTTATACCGCTATGTTCTCCAGTCGTTATCTCAACTCTCAAATACCTTCCGCTGGCCCTGACATCGGCATAGCCGTTGCTCCCCACATCCCTTGAAACGGAATAAGACACGGCATCGTTTTCCTCATACCTGCTTCCTATACGCACCCCCACGGCAGAGGTGGAATTTTGTATTCGCGGCCTAACCCTTGTAACCATAAGCACGTGGTCGTCATCATCCCCCGTGTCTTTATCATGGCTCTTGGCCTCGCCAGTTTCTATCGTTCCCGTCAAGGTATCTCCCGTTAGCGTGCACACCTTCTTTTCGCTTGTTCCGAAATCAAGGCATCCCATAACAAATGAACCCGCCTGATAAGCTCTGTTATCCATGTTGTAAGGCATTACCGAACCACCGGGGTCGGCGGCGTTGTATTCCATCCAATCATAGCCAACGCTGTCCATATCAATGGCCCCGGTATGTAGCTCCATAAGGCAATACATTGGCAAATCAAGCTGTGTAAATCTTTTGTACCTGTAGTTATAAACAAGCACTTTATTAGGAACGGCGTTGCCTCCCGTGGGGTAACTCCACCACACAAGTCCGTTAGCAACGCCATGCTTTGCCGTTACCTTGTGAAGCTTTGCCACGTTAAGGGAATCAATTACGTTGTTACGAACACCAAAACCTATGGCCGTAACCACCTGGCCATCGAATTGATATATGTCGTCTTCTCCCCAGAAGAAAAGCAGGTGGCCTATTGATATAAGACTCCCAGGCACATAACATCCGATATTTTTAATCCTGTTGTGCTGGAATGAAAACGTGTATGGCGCACCAGTGTAATGGCCCGTGGTTATACTCTTTTCGTGCATAACGGCTATTATTCCATTCACAAGGTCTATTCCGGTGACGCTGCCCTTTCCGTCTGGAAATACCTGCGAATCGGCTCCAGTGCTTATTGATTGTGTCCAACTCTCTGGCGCTTCAAGACCTGCCCATTGTATCTTTTTTGGGTTAGTAGATAAGTTAGCCACAATAAGATGGCCCTTGTGTAGTAAAAGATACTTGCCCCGTGGAGGACTGCCGCCAAGGGCGACATACTTTGAAGTGTCTGTCATGTCTTTCTTGACTTGAATTACATCGCCGTAATTTGTGGCGATAACCCAATCCCCGAATTGCTCAAAGCTCCATACGTTATCACCCGTTGAATAAGCCCCTCCAGCCGCCCTTGAGACATCGGTAGCCGTGGTTCCTGATAGGTGATAGAGCTTGGCAGTGGTTCCTATCTCTCCGTAAAAACTGCCGTCATTAGCCCGAAACTCTACCGCGTTCTGAGGCTCTTCCGCCAAAGCCGCCGCCGAGTACGCTTTCTTGTCTTGGGCTTTGCCGTAATATTCATCCAAGGGCAAGATGTTTTCGGCCTTGCCAAGCGCCCCCACTGGCAGACCAAACGGTATCAGGTCTGGCATCCAGCCCCTATCTATTGGTATAGTTATCATTAAAATCTGCCCCTTAACATAAACATTGGTGTTCCCCTACTTGACTGTCCGTATTCAAGGCCGTAATTACTTCCGGGCTTACGCAAGAAGTCGGATATGGCGGAAGCAACTAAAGAGCCTTGAGCCACTTGACGAGCGGTTTTACCCATGTTCTTTTCTATCATTCCCACATCGCCTTCGCCCCCCGTAACGGGGCTACGGAGAAGAGCGTATCCAAGTTTGTTTAAAGCCGATACCGTGCGTATGGGCTTTTCCATTTTTGTGCCGAGAACCGCACCCGAGAGAATGTCTTGCCCCTCGAACCCGGCATTGGCTATACGTGATAATTTTTTAGGGTCTTGAGTATACAAGGTTCCTCTTGGGGGAATAATGCTGTCTTGTGTCCTCTTTACACCTAGTTTATCAGCTTCCAATTGATGCCCCATCTCATGGCTAGTTCCAGTGAGGGCCAATGCAAGCAGTATTTCAGCTAGTCCTGGCATTATGCTATCCTTGAACCTGAAAATCCAGAAGTGGCAGTCTGTATATCTGATGAGTTTCTATTAACATTTTGAGCAAATACTTCAAAATAGTCTGTTCCATTGGCCTCAGCTACTATAACCAATGATTGAGTCCACGGAGATGTAGGAATGTTCTCAATCGTTGTCAGTTTATAGAATGCACCATTTTTGTAAATAAATAGACCCACCCAATCGTTTACAGTAAGAGAAGACCACTGAATATACACACTAAGTAAATATTTCCCAGCTACTGTAGGAGTAAAACGATAAGTAGATACATCAAAATCACTATTAGTATCAAACTCTTCTGTATCAAACTCAATTTTCTGTGTGCCTGTTATATCTAGTTGGTTTGTGTCTAGTGTTACACTAAAACTAGGCCAACTTGTAGGGTCGGGCGCATTGTCTTTAATCTTAAAACCATCAACGGTAACACCAGCCGCCCCTGTCTTTTCGTTGATAACGTCTGTGGTTACCTGACTGTCTTTTAATTTAACTCCATCAACGGTAACACCAGCCGCCCCTGTCTTTTCGTTGATAACG
>SDBV01001870.1_pt1 | contig 31570 bp, 24 predicted proteins | sample 2277081 | NCBI WGS metagenome assembly SDBV01 (sample SAMN10402039, study PRJNA504765) | marine sediment metagenome | isolation source: marine sediment core GS10_PC15, 223 cmbsf | place: Arctic Ocean: Southern Knipovich Ridge | collected 2010 | reverse complement strand
CACGATACCTGGCATGGTTTGACCCTCCCTGGTCGTTGTGCGCCATCCGAAATCGCAGAGATTAGACACGAAATAGCCCATTTTCACAATGCCGTTTGAAAGATTGCAAAAGTCCAGTTAGTAGTTGGGCTTGGTGGATGCCGAGAATCTCTTTGACAGCTTTCAGTTCCACAATTAATTGGTCTTCAACGAGGATATCAATACGATATCCACAATCGAGGTGGACTCCTTTATACTCAACTGGCAGCGGGTGTTCCAGCTTGAACCGGACTTCCTGGAGTGCCAATTCCCGCGCCAAACACTGTTGGTAAGTTGATTCCAAGAGACCTGGGCCAAGAGCCCGATGGACTTCAATCGCACATCCGATCACCTTGCCCGTCAGCGGATCTTGTTGCATCGTTCTCTGTGTCCTCTGTGTACTCTGTGGTAGGATGCTTTCCGTCACCACGGCCCGTGAACGCCTACCCCCTAATGAATGCGGATTCTCAAGCCCGTAATTGACCGAACTCGACGCGGATTGTCAAGGGGCCGCTGCGTGGAAACGATTGCTGATGAGATAGACGGGCAGGCCCAGCAGCAGAATCCCCAGTGCGGCCAGGGCAATGGTCGGCTTGTAGACGATGGCGCTTTGGATCAGAAATCCGCATACGACACAGAAGAAGAGCGTCGGTAGCGGATAGCCGGTTACCCGATAGGGACGCTCGACGTGCGGTTCCCGAAATCGAAGCACCATCACGGCCACACTGGTCGCCAAATAGAACGAGTAGACGGCCGCGGCCGTGTAGAGAACCGCCTCAACAAACGACCCAAGCAAGAAGATCAGCACGATCGCTATCAGACCCTGTAGCAGCAGGGCCCGCGTAGGTGTTCCCCTGCTGGGATGCCACTTGCCGAACAGTCGAAAGGCGGCATGGTCGGTTCCCATGGCGTAAGTAATTCGGGCGCCGGCGAAGATCTGTCCGTTGGTTGCCCCCAAGGCCGAAACGCAGACCAGCGCGGCGATCAGGTTTCCGCCAATCCGGGGAAAGACGGCCGCAACCGCATCGGCCGCCACCGCTTCGGAGTTGGCAATCCCGTCCAGCCCGACGGCGTAGAGAAACGCGCCGTTGACCAGCAGATACAGCATCGTTACGGCGACCGTTCCCAAGACCAAGGCCCGAACGATGTTCCGATTGGGATTCTTCACCTCGGCCGCCACGTAGGCCATTTCGTTCCATCCGCCGAATGTGAACAGCACGAAGATCAATGCCAGACTCAGCGGCGCGTCGCCGATCTCTTGCACGGGCCGGGCGCTTGCCGGCGCCGAGAAGGCGATGGTCACTACGGCCAGAAGCCCCAGGATCTTGACGCACGTCAACAGGTTCTGCGTCCACTTACCCTCGCGCACGCCCAGCACATTGATCAGCGTCAGCACGGCCACGGCCGACGCGGCGTAGATTGACAGGCCGACCGGGGCGACCGCCTCGGGCCAAGGGTCCCAGACGGTCTTGGCGTAGGTGGCGAAGATGAACGCCATGCCCGCGATGTCGCCGGGGCGAACGATGGTCAACTGCATCCAGCCGAAGAGGAACCCGGCCGGGCGACCATACGCGCGGCCGAGGTAAACGTAATCGCCGCCCTGCTGGGGAAAGGCCGTAGCCAGTTCGGCATAGCCGAGTGCCCCGCACAACGAGATCAGCCCGCCCACGCCCCAGATCGCCAGGAATCCCCACCAGGTGGACGTTCCTTGGGCCACGGTCGGAGCGACCTGGTAGATCCCCGCGCCGATAATAATGCCCACGATCAGGCACATCGAGTCGAACAGCGAAAGCTCGCGTCGCGGTACCTGTGGCAAGGGGCTCTCCTTCTTGCCGCCTCATGCGGCGGAAAAGTCCGAGTCGTTCATAACCGGGCCAGTTTCTTAAGCACCTCGATACCTCGTTCGATCACCGAATCGTCGGCCGCGTACGAGATGCGAAAGTGTGTGTCACGGCGGCTGAAGATGCTGCCCGGGATGATCAGCAGGTTGTGTTCGATGGCCCGGGAAACGAACTCCATGCCCGTGCCCCAAGGAAGTTTCGCAAAGGCATAGAACGCGCCGCCGGGGCATACCAACTCGTAGTCACGGGCCAAACCTTCGACCAGCATGTCGCGTTTCTGCCGATAAGCGTCCACATGTTGGCTCACGTCAACGTCCATGGCCACGGCGCCGGCCCATTGCATCGGATGCGGAGCACACACGAAACTGTACTGCTGCAATTTGATCATCTCGCGAATGATGGCCGAGGGGCCATGCGCGAATCCCAACCGCCAGCCGGGCATGCCGTGGCTCTTGCTGAAACCGTCCACCACCAGCGTTTGCGGATTGAACTCGGCCGGCGAGACGGCGGGCCCATCGTAGCAGAACTCGCGATAGATTTCGTCGCTAATCAGCAGCACGTCCCGTTCGGCGGCCAACTCGGCCAGCCGGCGAATCTCTTCCACCTCGGCCACCACGCCGGTCGGATTGTTCGGGCTGTTGAACACGATCGCCTTGGTCCGCGGCGTGATCACCTCGGCCACCCGATCGATGTCGATTCGAAAATCGGGATACGTATCGACATAGACGGCCTTGCCACCGGCCACGCCGGTCAAGGCGTCGTACATCACGAAGCACGGATCGAAGACGATCACCTCCTCGCCGGGATTCAACGCCACCAGCAACGCCAACACCAACCCACCGCTGGTCCCGCAGGTGACGAACACCTCGCGATCGTCGTGGCCGTATTGCTCGTCGATCCGCGACTGAAGCTTCTCGCGCAACACGGGTATCCCCTGCGACAGGGCGTAGCCGTTCTTGCCGCTGTTGATCGCGTCGATGGCCGCCTGCCGCACTTCCTCGGGTACATCGAAGTCGGGCTGTCCGATCGACAGATCGATGGGGTCGGTCATCTTCGCCCCCAACTCGAACACCTTGCGAATACCCGAGGCATCGAAGCACTGCGTACGCTCGGCAATCCAATGTTTTGACATGCTCTACTGCACCTTCCACTCCATGATTCCGCCGGAGAATTCGGGTTTGAGTTGGACTTCGACTCGCAAGGCGGTGGTTTCGATGGGGGTGAAGGTCACGCGGTTGAACTTATCCAACTCGGTGTCGAACTGCGAAGCGCCTTCGACCGGCTTCCACTGATCGCCTTCCTTGTAAAGCAGCCGCCACGATTGGGGCGTGCGGCAGTGCGCTTGTCGTCGCTCGTCGTCGAACCAATAGAGTTCCACGGCCGAGACTTTCTGAGGCGACTCGAAGTCGTACTGGGCCCATTCCTTGGTGCCGCGATGGTCCCACCAGGTGAAGCGTGGGATGTCGTGATCGCACGAGTCGCGCGGTTCGATCTGGTCGTTCAGTGCCCCGATCGCATCCAACGCATGGCCGTGCGAAGCCGAGGGGACGGCCAGTTCCATAAGTGTCAACGGGATTGACGGACCTAGTGTGGTCGGATCTAGTGGCCGATAGAGTTTGCCGTCCCAGTTTGCATCCTCGACGTCCGGCGTGCGCGACTTGCCATCCTGGCGGACCCAAACGATCATCCCGCCTGCGTCGCGATGGTCCCAGGCATGGTAGGGTACGGCCGTTAGCTCACGGGCGTCGCGGTTGGTACACTTGATCACAGTCACGCCGCCGAGCAAGTCGTCGCGATGCTCGATCGAGAATTTCGGGTCGTGCGGCAGCATGATGTTGTTGACCCGGCCGTTGTCGACGCCTTCGAAGCAATAGACGATCGGCCCCCGCTGCAATGCCACGCGGCCGGTGTCTGCCTTGACCAACGGATGGGCCTCGATACGCTGAACGGGCATCGGCAGGTTCAACTCGATCACGTCGCCATCTTTCCAGAGGCGGCAGGCTCGGGCATAGCCGTTGCGAATCAGAAGTTTCTTGCGTTGCTGCCCGTTGACCGCCAGCGTGGCCCCTTGGCACCAGTCGGGGATGCGCAGCCACATGGGGAAGTCGGTGGGCTCCTCCATCTTCATCACCAGCCGTACCTTGCCGTCCCACGGATATCGGGTTTCTTGCTCGATGGTCACCTCCGTGCCAATGGGTGTGGTGATCTTGCCCGTGCCGGCCACATAAAGGTTCACGTAGACCCCGTCTTTGCCCTGGGCATAAACGTAGCCCGGCAAGGAGGGGACGAATCGTACGACGTTGCTGGGGCAGCAGGCACACGGGAAGAACGGCTGGCGATGGTGTCCGCCGCTGCTGGCCAGGGGATTGACGTAGAAGAAGTGTTTCCCGTCCAGCCCAATGCCCGAGAGGATGCCGTTGTAGAGGGCCCGTTCCAACACGTCGGCATATTGGGAATCGCCGTGCATCAGGTTCAGCCGATGGGCCCACAGGGCCAGCCCGATGGCCGCGCAGGTCTCGGCGTATGCATCTGCGTTGGGTAGATTGTAGTCTCCGCTGAATCCTTCGCCGTGATGCTGCACACCGATCCCGCCGGTAATGTACATCTTCCGCATCACCACGCTTTCCCAGAGCCGTCCCATGGCTTCGATGTATGCCTGGTCGCCGGTATAGCCGGCCACGTCGGCTACGCCGGCATAAAGATACATCGCCCGAACCGCATGCCCCACGATTTCGCTCTGCTGGCGAACCGGCAGGTGGTCCTGGCAGTACTCGCCATAGAGCTCGCGCTTCGACTTGTCGCCGCGGATGTCGAGGAAGAACTGCGAGAGCTTCATGTACCGTCGGTCGCCGGTGACCTGGAAGAGTTTGACCAGGGCCAACTCGAGTTCTTCGTGTCCCGGCACGTCGTAGACCTTGTCGGGACCGAAGCGGGCGTCGATTCGGTCGGCGAACTTGATCGCCACATCCAACAGCGTCCGCTTACCGGTCGCCCGGTAATGAGCCACAGCCCCTTCGATCAAATGTCCGGCACAGTAGAGTTCGTGCATCACGCGGCAATTGGTCCACTTCTTATCGGGCTCGACCAGCGTGTAGTAGCTGTTGAGGTAGCCGTTGTCGAACTGGGCCGCGGCGATCTTGGCGATCACGTCGTCGACCATCTTCTCGAGTTTGGGGTCCGGATGGTCGGCCAAGGAATAGGATGCCCCCTCCAAAACCTTGTAGACATCGGAGTCGTTGAAGTAGATGCCTTCGAACTTCCCCTCGACCAACCCGGCCGCCTTGGCAAAGTTGCTAAACCGGCCGGTCTGCTCGCACCACTGGAAATTGTGCGGCAGCGACTTCTCGCGATTGATCTGAATCCGCGGCGCCCAGAACGCATCCTGAACCTTCACGTCAGTAAACGGCACGGCCGAGAGTTTGGGATGCTTGGGCTCGTCGGCCGCAGCGGTTACGGCCATGGCGAAGGAAAGTACGAACGTCCAAGTCAAAAGGGGGCGGAATTGCATCGCGATGCTCCATAAGGGCGAGAATCATCATCACTGAGGCGCCCCCGCCATTCTACTTGATTCCCGCAAGATGCCAAGACACCCCCGGAGCCGTTTTTCCGCAGCCAGAGATTCGTCAGGCCGAGGCCTGACCTACTCGTCGTCTTCGTCACCTTGCTGGCTTTTTAGCCATTCGGTCGGCGTGATGATGCCGTCGCCGTTGAGATCGTGACGGCGAAACTCCGCCACTTTGCGTTCGGTCCAATGGTCGGAGAACTCGGCCATCGAGACTTGGCCGTCGGCATTGGCGTCCTGCGGGATGAACCAGTCGGGAAGATTGTCGGGTAGCCGTTCGATGGGCGTAAGGAATCGACCGGAAGAGTCGGTGCCGGAAATGCGTTTGCGAAAACTCTTTTTGTCACGCTCATACAGCTTGGAACGACGCTGGCTGTACTTGTCCAATCCGACCTTCAGTTCGTCCAACGTGATGATGCCGTCTTTGTTGGTGTCGGCCGATTTCGAGTAGCTTCGCATCAACTTGAATTCGTCGCGTTCGAGTCGCCCGTTCTTATTCTTGTCGTATTGGTTCATCATGCTGGTCGCATAACGGGTAATGCGGTCGTCCTGCTGGGGATCGCTGGACTTGGAAGGCGACACTGGTTTTTCGGAAGGTCGGGGCGTCGCTTTGTTCGATCGCCCGGAGGCTCGTCTTGTACCGACTCTTACGTTGGTCGAGCCCCCGAATCCGGCCGCGGGCTTTGCATCCTTCTGGACACCAAACCCGGCAACCGACGGCTTCTGCGGAGTCGATCGTTTGGAACTATCCGTGTCCGAAGACTTCGAAGCCTCCGAGGATCGGTCGGTTTCAGGAGTGGAGCCACTCGGCTTAGGTTTCGCCGTAAAGCGTTTCTTGACACCTTCACGAAGCGAGCCGATTGCCAGGGGAAACTTCGGTTCCATACCCAAGCGGGTGACCATCTTTTCGACCATGTTCTTGCGGCGACCGGTGACCTCGTCCTCTTCAATCAGCCCGTTCTTGTTGGCATCAAGTCGCTTGAGGAACGATTCGTACATCTTCCATCGTTTTTCCCAGTTGTTTTTGTCGTCCGATTCCTGGGCCGGTGCGGTGGCACACATCGATCCAAGACTCAATGCGGCCAGCAGTAACCAGCCCCAGCGGGAACTACGCAACGCAAACACGTCGACCCGTTTCACAACGAGGTCTCCTTCAATCAGTCCGGCAGCCGGAAGAGTCCGGGCCGCCTATCCGTCGGTACCGGGTCTTGACTCCGTCGGTACCGGGATTTGACTCCGTCGGTACGGGGTCTTGACCCTGGCATTATTTATTCTAGCCTAACGAATGAATTTTCGTATAGGAAATCCCTGCCTGCCGCAAGGCAGTCCACCCGGACGGGGGATACGGAACTATGTGTCGGGCCTGGGGTTTAATGGATGTGGCGGTGGCTGGCGCCGTCGCGGGGCGTGCGCCAACCGAAAACTTCATTTTTTTCAAAGGAGTCGGGCATGATGCAACGTAATCGAGTTCTGTTGCTGGCATGGGTGGCCATGGCTGGCGTGATGATGGGTGGTTTGGCCGAGGCCCAGCAGGATTCCGGCCGAAGAGGAGGCGGAAGAAGGGCGGGAATGATGGGCCGAGGCGGCGGCACCGGATTCCTGCTGAGGTTGCTGCGAATCGAGAAGATCCAAAAGGAATTGGGGCTGTTGGACGTGCAAGTCGAGGAAGTTGAGGCCTTGGCCGAGGAATCCGGCCGGGAAGCCCGCGAATTCTTCGCCGGCGTCCAGGATCTCGAGGGTGAGGAGCGGCGAGCCCGGATGCGAGAAATCATGGAGAAATTCCGCGAGTCGGCCCCCGAGAGAGAAAAGAAGCTTAGCAAGCAGCTTGAAGAAATCCTTGTGGAAGAGGGGCAAATGAAGCGGCTGAAGCAGATTTCCATGCAGGTTCAAGGGGCCCGGGCACTGCAAAACCCCGAAGTTCTGAAAAGCCTCAACATTACCGACGCACAGAAGAAACAGTTCCAGACGCTTCGTGAAGAGATTGGCGCGCAGATGCGAGAGCGGTTTCAGAACTCGCGGGATATGAGCCCCGAAGACCGACGGGCGGCCATGGAGGAAATCGGCAAGGACGTAGAAAAAAAGGTCAACGACGTGCTGACTGAGGTGCAGAAGACCAAGCTCGAGGAACTTCGCGGTGAAGAGTTCGAGTTTGACCGCTCGCAGCTTTGGCAGCGGCGCGGTGGGCGGGGCCGGGATCAGGGTCGGAATCGGGACCGGTAAGGTCCGTTAGCAGCCCGTTGAGAAAGGGTAGATACCTTGGAAAGGGTGCCATGGGCGGCTTGTCCGCCCTTGTTTTCCAGGGATTCAGCAAGGGCGGACAAGCCGCCCATGGCACCCGAAACGTCTTTCAGCGGTCCGGCGAGCGACCTTTTTGCGACAGAGCGACCATCTCATTGGGTGGTCTGGGCAGGGATGCCTCTCGGGCCAAGACTGCCCCAACGGGGGGGCGACTCTGTCGGTATGGGAAGAAGTTTTTCGGGTTTGCTGACGAAAATCGGGCTAATTGCATGAGTTCGTAAATTATTGCTGGGCGTTTTCGAACTGGATATATATACTAGAATGTAGGCATGTCCCATGACCCTCCCAGACACGGTTGCCCGCCGTCCTAGGCGTGCGGCCGCCCACATTGATCTTGCGTGGTTCCCACCCACGAGGATCCGGAACGATGGAAGCAGGCGAAATTCTATTGAATAAAGGTCTTCTCGACCAACGGCAGCTCGAGCTGTCGCGGGGCGCGCAGGCCGAAGGTGCGCGATTGGATCAGGCGGCCGTCCAGTTGGGGTTCGTCTCGGAAGAGGCCGCACTGAGGGCGCTGGGCGAAGAGGTCGGATTGGAATACGTCGACCTGGGTGAGATCGACATCGATCTTTCGCTGTTGCAAGACTTTCCCCAGCGTTTCATTCATCGCGAGGCCCTCTTCCCGATTCAGCAACACAACGGCACCTTGACGGTTGCCACCAGCGACCCGTTCAATTTGTATCCGCTGGACGAGTTGAGCGTGGCCACGCGGCTGAAGATTGTTCCCGTGCTGGCGTCCCGGTCCGAGATCGACAAGCTCACCAAGGCCCACTTGGGCGTGGGCAGCGAGACGATCGAGGGACTCTTGGCCCAAACGCTCGACGATCGGGTCGAACTGCTCGAAGAGGTCGAGTCGGACGGCTCCGAACTCTCGGAGATGGCCCAGGAGCCGTCGGTCGTGCGGCTGGTCAACGAGATTCTGCTCGAGGCCATCGAATCCCGAGCCAGCGACGTCCATATCGAGTCGGAGCACTCAGGTCTGCACATCCGCTACCGGATCGACGGCGTGTTACATCCCCAGCCGGTCCCGCTGGAGATCACTCGCTTCCAGGCGGCCATCATCAGCCGGCTGAAGATTATGGCGAAGTTGAACATCGCCGAACGTCGCCTGCCGCAAGACGGGCGCATCGAGCTGCGCGTGGCCGGTCGAGAGGTCGACGTGCGGGTTTCCGTGATTCCTATGATCCATGGTGAAGGCATCGTGTTGCGGCTGCTCGATAAGGGCGGCATGGAATTCGACTTGCAGAGTCTCGGCATGGAACTGCACCTCTACGAGACCTTCAAAAAGTTGATCGGCTTGCCGCATGGGATCATTCTGGTCACCGGGCCGACCGGATCGGGTAAATCGACCACCCTGTACAGTTCCTTGTTGGAGATCCGCGACAAGTCGACCAAGATCATCACGACCGAGGATCCGGTCGAGTATCAACTGGAAGGCATCAGCCAGATCCAGGTCCACCCGAAGATCGGTCTGACGTTTTCCAATACGCTGCGGGCCATTTTGCGCCACGACCCGGATATCGTGCTGATCGGCGAGATTCGCGACTTGGAAACGGCCGAGAACGCCATCCAAGCGTCGCTGACCGGGCATTTGGTCTTCAGCACGCTCCATACCAACGATGCGGCCGGAGCCTACACGCGGCTGGTCGACATGGGTGTGGAGCCGTTTTTGGTTTCCAGTACGGTCGAAGCCGTGATGGCTCAGCGGCTGGTCCGCACGCTTTGCACGCATTGCCGGGAAGCGTTCGATCCCAAGCCGGGTGAGTTACCCGCCGACTTCCCGCTCGAAAGACTCAAAGACAATGGCCCACTTTATCGGGCGGCCGGGTGTCGCAAGTGTCGGGAAGTGGGATATAAGGGCCGCGTCGGGCTCTTCGAGTTGATGGTCACTACCGAGAAGATTCGGCAATTGGCCCACGACCGGGCAACCACCTGGGTCGTCGAACAAGAGGCCGTTCGCGAGGGTATGCAGACCCTGCGCATCGACGGCTGGCAGAAGGTCCTCGACGGCCGCACGACCATCGACGAAGTCGCCCGCGTCTCCCGAGGAAACACCGTTGAGATGACAAAGGGGGAATGACGAAGCACGAATGACGAATGACGAAACCGCCGAAACTCGGCCGCTCGCCATGATAGACTCTCTTAGCTCAGATTATTCATCAATAGTCCGGACTTACCTTCGTCATTCGTCATTTGGATTTCGTCATTGACATATTATGCCCGAGTTCAGCTACATCGCTCGCGACTCTACCGGCCAAAAGGTCGCCGGCACCGTCTCGGCCGACGGTCAGCGCGAGGTGATGGCTGCGTTAGCCGCCCGATCGCTGTTCCCGGTCAAGGTGCAGGCGGATTCACCCGTGATCGAGGGCAAGCGGGTGCGTCGCGTGCCGGCCCAACTAATGGCGACGGCCTACGGGCAGATGGCCGATTTGCTGCGTAGCGGCGTGCCGCTGTTGCGAACGTTGGAAGTGCTCCAGCAGCAGACCTCTCATGCCCGGCTGGACCATGTGCTCGGGCAAGTGCATCGCGAGGTCGAGGACGGAGCCACGCTGGCGGAAGGCATGGCCCAATTCCCCCGCGTGTTCAGCGAAATGGCCGTCAGTATGCTCCGCGCCGGTGGCGAGGGCGGGTTTCTCGAAGAGGCCTTGACCCGGGTGGCCGAATTCACCGAGGCCCAGGAAGAACTCAAGCGACGCACGCTCGGGGCCATGGTTTATCCGATCATCTTGGCTGCCGTGGGGACGATCGTGGTGACCACGCTGATCGTGTTTTTCGTGCCGCAATTCGAGGACCTTTTCGCCGATCTCCGCGAGCGGGGTGAGCTACCGATCGTGACCGACGGTCTGTTGTGGCTCAGTGATCAACTATGGCGTTGGGGGCTGGTGATCCTGGCCGTCGTGGCCGGGGCTATCTGGTATGCTCGAGTTCGGCTGGATACCGAGGCGGGCCGACTATGGTGGGATCGTGCCAAGCTGCGGGTCCCCCTGGCCGGGCCCATCTTCCGCAGTTTGGCCGTTGCCCGATTTTGCCGGGTGCTGGGTACTTTGCTGAAAAACGGCGTGCCGATCTTGCGATCTTTGGAGATCGCCAGCGCGGCCGTTGCCAACCGCGTCTTGGCCCAGGCCATCCAAAATGCCACCGAGCATATCTCGGCCGGTCAACCGCTGGCCGAACCGTTGGCCGAAAGCGGCCAGTTTCCCCCTACGGTGATCGAAATGATCGCCGTGGCGGAACAATCCAACACGATGGAAAAAGTGCTTCTGGACGTGGCCGACACGTTGGAACGTCACACGTGGCGGCGGCTGGACCTGGGCGTAAGACTGATCGAACCGTTCTTGTTGACCCTGCTGGCCAGCGTCGTGCTGGTGGTGGTGATTGCCCTGCTGCTGCCGTTACTGAAAATGACTCAAACGCTTTCGTAGGGTGCGTGAAACGCACCAAGGCATTAGTATTTAGAATCGATTCAGAATCGGTGCGTTTCACGCACCCTACAAACCAGAGAACCCAAGGAGACCCGTTCTATGAAAACCTCCCCTTCGCGACGCCGCCGAAGCGGCTTTACGTTGATCGAAGTGATGCTGGTGCTGGTGATTCTAGTGATCCTGGCCGGCATGGCCGTGACTGCCATCGGGCCCATGCGGCGCAGGGCGCAAATCAATGCGGCCAAGACCCAGGTCGGTCTGGTGGCGACGGCTCTGGATAACTTCGACTTGCTGACCGGAAATTATCCCGCGACCGACCAGGGCCTCGACGCGCTGATTGATCCTCCGGCCAACCTGCCCAACGCAGATCCGCTGGATTGGCCGATGCTGAAAAAGCGCGTCGGGCTCGACCCCTGGGACAACCCATATCAGTACGAATCACCCGGCAAGAACAATCCCGCGTCCTACGACATCTGGTCGTTCGGGCCCGACGAAGTCAACGGCACGGATGACGATATCGGCAACTGGATACAGGAGTAACCCCCGGTGAACGCTCCTTGCCGTGCCAAATCGTGCTGCCGTCGTCGCGCCTTCACGTTGATGGAGTTGATGTTGACGCTCAGCCTGCTGGTGATCATCGCCGCGCTGGCCTGGCCCGTGATGGACGGACCGTTTGCCAACTTGCGGATGCGCAAGGCGGCCGATAAGGTCCGTGCCGAGTGGGTAACCGCCCGCGTCGAAGCCATGGACACCGGCCGAACCTTCGTCTTCCGATACGTGCCCGAGAAGGACCGCTTCATTATCAAGCCCCATGTGAGGACGGAAACGAGCGGTGACCAGGAATACACCGGCTTTGGCGAAAGGTCGGCCGCGACGGTCTGCGACTCGCTGCCGCAGGGAATCACTTTCCTGGCCAGCCAAACGGAGTCCGACACCCGGGCCAGCGGATTCGGGCTCGACTCGGATCCCACCGTTGATTCGACCTCCGACTGGAGCGACCCGATTCTGTTCTATCCCGACGGAACCACCTCTTCGGCCGAACTAACCCTACGGGACAAGGACGGGCGCTGCATCAACTTGAAACTGCGGGGATTGACCGGCGTGGTCAAGATCGGCGAAGTCTATTCGGGCGAAAGGGGCTTGCCGTGAAACGCTCTCCTTCACACCCGAACCGGCGCGAAGCGTTTTCGCTGCTGGAAGTGATCCTCGCCTTGGCGATTCTCACCGGCGCGATAGCCGTGCTGGGTGAAGTGGCCCGGCTAGGCATGCGCAACGCCCAAATCGCCCGCGAGTCGACCCGAGCCCAACTGCTGTGCGAAAGCAAGCTGGCCGAGATCTCCGCCCGCATCATCGTACCCGATCCGGTGCAAGACGTCCCCTTCGAAACGTCCGGCGCCGAGCAAGGAACGGTTGACGAGGCCGCGGAAGGTTGGCTCTACTCGATCGACGTCGGTGACGTCGACGCCGACGGCCTGATCGCCGTGTGCGTGAGCGTCACACAAGACATACCGCCGAAGAAACGCCCCGTTCGCTTTCAGTTGACCCGTTGGATTCTCGACCCCGACGTCGAACTAGCCGAGCCGATTGACGAAGAGTAGCGATTCGAAGTGTAAACGCCACCACGGGGCTTGTCCCCGTGGAGCGATGATTGACCACTAGCACGGTACCTTTCGCCGCGTTCTTGCCAATCTGGGCCGCCGCTTCCAGCGGCGGCCCAGATTGGCAAGCGGTGTTGTTCGGGCTCACAAGTTAGTGTCCAATCATCGCTCCACCGGGACAAGCCCGGCGGTGGCGAACGAAGAGGGAAACAGGTAATGAACAAGCGTGGTTTCACATTATTGGAAGTCCTCCTGGCAATGGGGCTGGTCTCGGCCGTGCTGCTGGTCGTGAGCATGGCGATCGACGTCCATTTGCGCCTGCTCGACTCGGGCCGTACGCAAGTGGAAGAGGCCCAGCTTGCCCGGGCCCTGCTGCGAAGAATTGCCGACGACTTGCGCAGCGCCGTGCCGTACGATCCGATCAAGGCGGACGAATTGATCGCCGGGGTGCCCGTCTCGGCGGAAGAAGTCGGCGAGATGGTCGAGGGAGCAGGCGGTGAAACCTCCTATGGAATGGTTCTCGAAGAAGAAATGCCCGAGGAAGAGGACACCGAACGAACGGTCAATCTGGCCGAATCGGAAGAATCGCTGCCGGAGCCCGGGCTGTTCGGCAACCGCTACGAATTGCAGGTCGATACGAGTCGCTTGCCGCGAATCGATCAATTCGACGGCATGTCGCTCGACGAGACGGAGTTGGCCGACTTGGTCAGCGACGTCAAAACCGTCACCTATTACGTGACCGAGGAAACCTCCACCTTTGCAGACGACGGACAACTTTCCGGCGGTCTGGTTCGCCGAGAGCGGGACCGAGCGACGACCGCTTGGGCCTACGAGATGGGTATGTCGGCGGAGCTGGAAGACGAGTCCGAGCCGATTGCCCCGGAAGTTACCTCCATCGAGTTTCGTTATTACGACGGAACCGAGTGGTGTGACGAGTGGGATTCGATCGAACAGGGTGGTCTACCCGTGGCCGTCGACGTGGCGATTGCTATCGCCTCAGGCAGCGGCCGCCGACGCTCTTCGGCGAAACGAGGCATTCTCGGCCGATCAGAGGAAACCACCAAGAAGGATTTGGTCTACCGCTTGCTGGTCCACATACCGGTGGCCGAACCGACCGACGGCGAAGAGATGTCCGAAGATTCCGACGTCGAGTCCGAAGAGCCCGAGGAAGAACCGGATTCACCACCCGATGACGGTCCTCCCGAGCAAGGAGGTTCCGGACGATGACGCACGGTCGGACGATGACGGCGTGTTCCCGCGGTAGGATGGTTCCTACCACCCGGCACCGCGGCATGGTGCTGATTCTGGTGCTGGTGGTGATCGCGTTGTTGTCGTTGGCTTGCTTCACGTTCTCACGATTGATGTTCAGCGAGCGGAAGGCCTCTCATCTGGCCGGTCGACAGACGCAGGCCCGAGCACTGGCCGATTCGGGGCTGGAACGAGCTCGCGTTTTTCTGGCCCTGGACATAGAGTCGCAGGACGAGTTCGGCGGTTGGTACGACAATCCGACGGAGTTTCAAGCAATCGCCGTTGTCAGCGACGAGCAACGCGGCGACACGGGACGATTCACCGTGGTGGCCCCGCGCAGTACGGACGGCTACGACGATGGCATCCGTTTCGGCCTGGAGGACGAGTCGGCCCGGCTGAATCTCAATACGATACTCTTGGCCGATGATGCGGGCGAGGGAAATGCGCGCGAGATTCTGCTGCACCTGCCGGGCATGACCGAGGAGATTGCCGACGCGATCCTCGATTGGATCGACGAGGACGACGACCCCCGCACGTTGGGTGCCGAGGCCGACGACTACTCCTCCTATGTGCCGAAGAACGGTCCGCTGGAAACGGTCGAAGAACTGCTCTTGGTCCGCGGTATCTCGCCATGGATGTTGTTCGGTGCGGACGGGAATCGCAACATGCTGGTGGACTCGGACGAGCCGGATTCCGATAGTATCGCGGGCGCCGACAACAGCGACGGGGAGATGAACCGCGGTTGGGCCGCCTACCTGACTCTGCATAGCCTCGAACTGAACCTCAATGCCGACGGTGAGCCGAAGATCGATCTCAATCAAAAGGACCTGGAGGAATTGTACGACGAATTGGAAGGGCCTTTGGGGAGCGAGTGGGCCACGTTCATCGTCGCCTTTCGCCAGAATGGACCCCACGACGGCGAAGAAGAAGGCGAATCACCCGGCAGCGGGGAAATCGATTTCTCGCAAAAGGCGAAGCATAAGTTCTCGACCATGCTCGAACTGATCGGCCCGAACGTCAAAGTGAAGTTCGACGGTGAACAAGAGCAGACCATCTTGCAGACTCCCTTCGTCGATATGCCCGGAATGATGAACAGCTATCTGCCTATGCTGATGGAAAACGTGGCCGTGAATGTTTCCAAGGTGATTCCCGGGCGGATCAACATAAACCAAGCGTCGCGGGTGGTGCTCTCGGGCATTCCCGGCATCGACGAAGAGACCGTCCGGGCGATCATCTCGCAGCGCGATCTCGATCCGGCCGAGGCCGACGCCGATCGAAGATACGAGACCTGGATCCTGGCCGAGGGGATCGTCACGCTCGATGAGATGAAGGCGTTGATGCCGTTCGTGACCGGCGGGGGAAGCGTTTATCGGGCCCAGGTGATCGGTTATTTCGATCGGGGTGGCCCGGCCGTACGAATCGAGGCCCTGTTGGACGGCACCACGGTGCCGGCCCGAATCCGCCTCTACCGCGATTTGAGCCACCTTGGCCGAGGTTATCCGTTGGAAACGCTGGGGATCGACTTGGACGGGCAATAAGCATTACACGCCCCCCGTAGTGGCCGTTTTCCGAGGAATAACTACCCTAACCGACTGCCGGCAACTATACTGGTAAATAGGACCGCTTGCCGCAAGAACCGTAAACATTTGTCGAACCCGTTCAGGAGCCTCTCGTTCCCACGCTCTGCGTGGGAACGCAATGCCCCGACGCTCCGCGTCGCTGAAGCGGAACTTAATCCGGCGCAATGAGTTGCGACTAAGCGGAGCCGCAGAGCGGCCATGCAGTCCGTTCCCACGCGGAGCGTGGGAACGAGGTTGATAAGACCGGTTGCCGTAAAGACCAACGATATTCCCTTGACCGAGAAAGCTCGCTGATTATGCCTCAACTGTTGGCCCTGGAATGGAACGCCAGCGAAGCCCGAGCCGTGTTGGCCGCCTCGCGCGGCGAGAACGCGATCATCGAGCAGGCTTTTTCCATACCGTTGAGTCCCGACCGTCCCACAGAGGACGAAACGAAAGTGGACGTCGGCGCGCGGATTGCCGCGGCCCTGGCTGCCCGGGGGATCGGGCACGTTGACACGCTGGTCTCGGTCGGGCGCTCACAAATCGAGTTGCGCCATCTCTCCTTGCCGCCGGCACCCGAAGAGGAACTACCCGAGCTGGTTCGCTTTCAGGCCATGAGGGAATTCAACCAGCTCGATGAACAATGGCTGTTGGACTTCTTGCCGATCGGTCAGACGGCCGAGGGAGGCCAGCACGTGATGGCCGCCGCCATCGGCCCGGATGCCGTCAGGCAGATCAACCACACCTGCGAGTCCGCCGGCGTGAAACCCAATCGACTGGTGCTGCGAGCTTGTGCGGCGGCATCGCTGTGGGGACGCAACGAAGCGATTGAAATCGCCCAGCCAAGGTTGCTCGTCGACCTGTTGACTGACGAAGCCGACCTGACCGTGTTGATCGGCTCCCAGGTCGTCTTCCTGCGAACCACCCGACTCGGCGGCGATCCGCTGCAGGAAGCGGAGCACGCTCGCTTGCTGATGACCGAGATCCGACGAACCATGGCCGCCGCGCAGAACCAGCTTGGCGGACAGAAAGTCGGGTCGATTGTCGTCTGCGGTGGCGGGGAAGACTACGCCACGCTGGCTCGCGCCATCGAACAGGATCTGGGTACGACCACCGAATGTTTCGATCCGTTCGAGGACCTGAATGTCCGCCGCCGCCTGCAACGCAACCTGCCCGACCACCCGGGACGCTTCACGCCCCTGTTGGGGATGGTGCTGGACGAACTGGAGCAGAAGCCCCACGCGATCGATCTGCTCAACCCGCGACGAATCGCCAAACCGCCCAGCCGATACAAGAAGTTCGTGCCATGGGCCGTGGCGGCCGTGGTCTTGATCGCCGCGTTCTTCACCTACCGGCTGATACAACGAAACTGGCTGAATAACCAGATTGAGAGCTTGACGGCGGAAGCCAAGACGCTCGACGAAGCCTTGGTCCAAGGAACCAAGGCGAGAAAGACCCTGGATAAGCTCGAGGCCTGGTCCGCGACCGACGTGGTCTGGTTGGACGAATTGCGGGAACTCTCCGAGGAATTCCCTCCCGCCAAGGAGGCGATGCTCACGCGATTGGTCCTGACGGCCTCCGCACCCGGCGGAAAGATGACGCTCCATGGGATGACCGAAACGCCGGGAACCCTCACGCCGCTGACCGACGACCTCCGCGACAAGAAGCATCGGGTGAAGATTTCCAGCGAAAGTGAGGCAGCCTCCGGTGACTATTACGGCTGGGAATTCAAATCGTCGATCGGTATTCGACGGGAGGCACGCTGATGGCCCTACAAAAGCGAGAGAAGATCCTGGTTGTCGCCACCGCTGCACTGCTGTTGCTGGGCGTTCCCGTGCTCTTGTTCCGCGGGGGAAGCGATCGGTCGCTCGGCCAACTGCAAACAGAATACGATGCGTTGCTCAAGGATGTCGAAAGAAACAGGGCACTCGCGCGTAGTGGAGAAAAGGCGGCCAAACGTGTGGCCCAGTGGGAAAAACGTTCCTTACCCTCCGACCTGGAACTCAGCGGGTCGCTCTACCAGAACTGGTTGCGCGAACTGGTCGTGCGGGTTGGCTTGAGCGATGAGAAGATCGATCCGGGAAAACGGCGGACAGAACGCGACGCCTTCGTTGAGTTCCCCTTTACGGTCACCGGCCGCGGAGACCTCGCGAAACTGACCGACTTCCTGTTCGATTTCTATCGGGCCGGACACCTCCATAAAATCGGAAGCCTGACCATCAAGCCGATCAAGGATTCCGAGCAACTCGACCTGACGATCTCCATCGTTGCTTTGGCTTTGCCCGGAACAAAACGGTCCGATAAGCTATCGACCGAACCGGCTAAACGTTTGGAGCTGGCAAAACCGGAAGACTATCGGGCGATCATCGTTCGGCGATGTATGGAAGGGGATCGCTTTGTGGAGTCCGGCGGCCTGTTTGCCGCTTACCGGCCCGCCCCACCGCCTGTGGCCGAAAAGACCGACGGGCCAACCGAGCCGGACAAGCCCCCCGGGATCGATCCCAGCGAGCACACGTTTTTCACCGCCGCCGTGGCCGCCGACGCGCGGCCGCAAGCCTGGCTGGAAGTTCGCACCACCGGTGAGAAACTGCGTCTGCACGAGGGAGACCCCCTGAAAGTCGGGTCTGTCGAAGGCAAGGTCGCCAAGATCGATCTGGATCTCCGCCAATTGATCCTCGAGATCGATGGGAAGCCGTGCGAAGTTCGATTGGGTGAGACTCTGCATGACGCCGTTCAGTCGGCCCAGCGCGATCTATAGCCGGCAACAGGCCTTGCGGGTGGTAATACACCACCGTTGCGAGCCATTCTCTTCCGATATCGCTCGCCGAACGCGGTCCGCAAGCGGAAAACCGAAACTACCCCTCGCTTTGGCGGCAGGTGGCCTTCCACTGCCAAGAACCGACGGTATACTACCAGTAATGTGCTGGGGTCTGGAAAGCCATGGTGTGGTTCAAACCAAGCACCTGGCAGCAGTGAGACTGCGGTTTGCGTGGCGGCGTCCTTGATAAAGGTACCTGTTTGCGATTGCGATTGCGGTTGCGTTGCTTCCCCTTTTTTCAGCGGTCGAAGAGCGACTCCAAGGATGGAGGCGTCCGTCGAAGACGGCGGCCGTGATTCGTGTTCATCGTTTTTTGCAGGAGTAGCTGTCATGGCGCAAGGTACCATCAAGAAGCTGGTTACGGACAAGGGTTTTGGATTCATCGAAGGCGAGGGAGGAGAACTCTTCTTCCATCATTCCGCGTTACAAGATGTGGAAATCGAAGGCCTTCAAGTCGGGCAGACCGTTGAATTCGAAGAAGGCAGCGGTCCGAAAGGCCCTCGTGCCGAGAACGTGCGCGTCGCCTAACGGCCGGACAATCGATCGAGTTTACTAGTAGCTGGAACGGCGCCAGTTGGATTTGTGAGCGGAATGGCGCTAGCCACCGGTCCCGTCGAGTGCACATAACCCCGGCAAGACCGGCGGCTAGCGCCTTGCCGCTCACGATTCCAGCGCCTAGTAAACTCGATATCGTCGGCACACGCCCTCTTAGCGCGGTCGCCGGGCTAGCCGTTCGCCTTGACGCTGGATCCGCGGGTCGGGGTCCGTTCGCGCGAGTCGTGTTACCTGATCCAACAACGCCGGGTCGCCGGTGGTGGCCATCAACGTGATCGCCGCCAGCCGTACCTCAGCGTCCGGATCGCGGCTCAGCCAGAGCATCCAAGGAACTGCGTCGATGCTCATCAGGCTCGGCAGAGCACGGATCAGGTCCTTGCGGACCTGGGGATCGGGATGGAACAATTGGCGGGCCAATTCGAAATGCACCGATCGAAAGCCGCGCCGGCTAAGCTCGGCCTCCGCGCGGGCCACGCGACGACGGTCCTTCGAGCGGAGCCAACGCATGACGTGCTCCGTTTCCAAGTCACTCAGGTCGCCCGAAGGCAACGCAGGCAAAGCGTCACCCCGGTCGGCCGGTGCGAGTTGTGCCGTCGTCGGCGTGCGAGCCGCTGCGGACCCCGTATCCCGCGTCGGCCGTTTTGCCGTCTCGACTTCAGACTTCGCCGAGAGCCGATCCGGACGACGCAACGGTTTGGGTGCTTCGATCGGTGGGAGACGGAAAAAGCTGCCCGGCCGTTTCCTGGCCACGTTGACCGCTTGACGAACATCGTCCTCCACGGCCAATTCCGGACGCAACCCGCCGCCGGGAAGTGAACTCAAGTTCGCAAGTGCCGATTCCGGTCCCATCGACGTGTCGACTTCCAAAGGCCGACGATCCGCCGCGCCCGATTCGACCGGCAGTGCGGCGACGACCCTTGCCGACGGTTGAAGTGGCTCGGACAACGTGGTCCGCAAGACTTTCTCGCACGAGGCGATCATTTGGGCACGATCGACGTTTCTCCGCACGGGCAACCACGTGAGGATTCTCGAGGTCAATTCGGCTGCGTCACGTTGGGCCGCAGGACCGAAGCGGTCGACCCGGGCCGCCAAGGCGTCGGCCAGCGCCGCTTGGTTTTGCGCGGCCTCGATGGTTGCCTGCTTCTGCCAAGCATCGAGGCTTTGGATCAGAATCCGGCGGGCGGCCAAGGCAACACTATCACGATCGGAGCCGAGTGCCTCGGCCAACACCGGCACGCCGGCAATACCTAGTTCGGTCGCTTGACCCAACAGCCCGGGGGCCCGATCGTCGGGGATCGTCGCCAATTGCCGGCACATCTGCCGAGCGACCATCCGCTCGTACGGGCCGCGGAGCCCAAGTGCCAGGACGACCAATCCGCCCGCCATGACCAGGATTGCCAGCAGGGCCTTCGGGCTGTTCACCATCTCTCTCGCCGTAGTTGGGGGATTTCGCTCGATTTTTTCGCGGCGGCATTGTCTGCAAAAGGGCAGTCGACAACAAGCCCAATCGTTTTGCCTATTCCCCCGAGCTTACCCCGTTGCCCGCAGTCCTTGCCAGACTACGGATTTTGACTGACCGGAAAGCCCTTCCCAGGCCGAATAGTTTGGAAGGTCGCCGTCGTCGGTGAGGCCCAGATGCCATCGATACAGATGCCATTGATCTGGTCCACCGCGGTTGCGACGAGTATCGGCACCGGTCCAAAGGGGGGACTATGGGAATTCGGCAGACCTGCGCGACATCCATCGGCTCAGCACCGCGAAAATCAACACGGACCTCCATGCGCTGGATCGCAATGGGTTTGCTGGCAGCCGTGAGTTTGGCCGCATGGCCCGGACATCTTCACGCGGCCATGCCCGGCAAGAAGTACAAACCGCGTCGCCCAGTCCCCAAAGCGACCACCAGCAAGGCGGCCCGGCAGAACGCCATGGATTCGATTCCCTGGGACAAGTTGGATGCCGAGTCGCAGGCCAAGGTGAAGTCGGTTCTGTCCGATGTGTCGATCTTTCGCCGGCTGCCGATTCGGGTGGTCGACTGCGACCCGAATCTTTACCTGTTCCTGGTCCGCCATCCCGACGTGGTGGTCAACATTTGGGAAGTCCTGAAGATCAGCAGCTTGAAGCTCCGCCAGATCCAGCCAGGCACCTATCGGGTGGCCGAGTCGGCCGGCACGTTGGCGACCGTGCAGTTTCTTCATCAGAGCCCCGACATCCACATCATTTACGGCGAGGGCAGTTACGATGGCCCCCTGTTGGCGCGGCCGGTCAAGGGTCGTTGCCTGATCGTGATCAAAAGCGGCTACGTCTGCGAAACCAACGGCCGCCATTACGTCACGACCCGATTGGATACCTTCGTCAGTGTGGAGAACGAAGGGGTCGAGCTACTGGCCAAAGCCATCCAGCCGCTGATAGGCAAGACGGCCGACAACAATTTCGTACAAAGCGTGGCGTTCATGGGCAGCCTTTCCCGGACAGCCGAGGTCAATCTTCGCGGCGTGATGCGCTTGACGTCCAGACTAAGTCACGTAACCCCCGAGAACCGACGCAGTTTGGCCAAGCTAGCCGCCGACGTAGCGCAGAAGTCCACCGCCCGGGCGCAATCGAAAAAGGCCCAATCAAAAGGCACGCCCTCCGCCCAAGTCGCCAGCCACACCGACCGGGCCGCGCGAAAACCGTAGCTCAACCTCGGGTGCCATGGGCGGCTTGTCCGGCCTTGCAATCTTGCCGCAACCTCCTCGTGCTGGGTGAGCGACCGAGCGAAGAAGGGAAAGAGAGCCACCTGCTTTCGGCGTCAACACTGTTGACTTTTCGAGTGGAAAGACAGACACTAGTTTGGTGTCCTCGGGATTCAGTGGGTAGTTATTCTCCGACCGCGCGACGGAAGAAGCGTTGATTGTTGAACGATGAGCCAATTGACAGCCATACTGCTTGGGGGCAAGAGAGTCCGAAGAAGTTCGAAACGGACTGCCCTCCTTGGGAAAGTGGCCAATCGCCTCGTAAAGGCTTATGGGCATCCAACTTTAGGCAACTACCGGGACCCCGTGAAGGAGATATTCTTCATAGTGCTTTCCGCGCGCACTTCGGAAGTTCTCTATAAGCGTGCTTGTCGAAAGCTCTTTCATCGATTTCGGACGATAAGTGAGTTGGCAGACGCCCGAATTGCCGAGGTGGCCCAGTGTATTCAAGGGGCCGGCCTCGGGAGGAAACGATCGCGCCAGGTCGTCGCAATCGCAAAGCAACTGGTCGCCGATTTCGGGCCCCGTCCGCAGCGCAAGTTGCGAAGCATGTCGGCGGAGGATGCCTATACCTACTTGATTGGGCTTCCGGGACTTGGGCCGAAATCCGCATTGTGCGTAATGATGTACAGTCTGGACTTCGACGTCTTTCCGGTGGATGCGAACGTTCAGAGAATTGCCGAGAGGCTAGGCGCGATACGGCGGAACGCGAAGCACTATCAGGCCCAGCACGGCTTACCCAGGCATGTCCCCCAGAGACGCAGCAGGGACTTGCACGTTGGAATGGTAGTACACGGAAGAGTCGTGTGTCGGCCCAAGCAGCCGGTGTGCGAAGAATGTGTCCTATTGGACTTGTGCCGCACGGGTATTCGACGGCGACGCATTCAAGCAAGAAAGAAGTCGGCCAAATCGAGTCAAAGGTCTGCCTCGGCAAACGTCGGGAAGTAGCGGTATACCTTCCCATAAGCTTGGATGTCTTCCGGGGGGATGCCATTAGCTTCGATTTTCTCGGGGGCTGCATGCGGGAGCTGTTTGTCGAGATATCGGAGTTCACGATACGTTAACATTGGCACGGCGATGTGGTAACTTTCGTCGTCGATGCGAACGAATTCCAGATTTGTGAAGGCACACTTCTGGAAATGAGGTTTCTGCCCTCTGTCAAAGATTACCCCGCCGATCGTCGTCATCTTTGCCCCATCGGCGTAGTCAAAGCTGAGAACTTGCTGCCACATCATCTGGTTGCATTCGGGGAGCCCACCGTTTCGCTTTCGGATTTGATCACGGATTACATTCGATATGATTCGCCGATAAGTCTCAGCCGTATTCCAACCCGTGAGATCCTTCTTTTGCAGGTCGTTTGGAACCTTCTCGGCCCCTACCGCATCCTTGAGAGTCTTCAGCCGATCCTTTTCCGTCGCCCGAATGTTGGCGTTGACGCTAACAATAAGCATACTCCCCGAGGCGGCGTTGGCGCAAAACGAAGTAACGTCCGTCAGCACGTCGGAGTCCAGTGTGCCGTCATAGTCGAGCCAGAATACACTTCTCTGGCTCCAATCCAGTTCGGACAGAACTGCGTTCGAGCAGCCAAACTCGATGTCGATACAGTCGAAGGGCTTGTTGAACTCGAATCTTGCCTGCTTGTGCTCGTCCTTTTCGATGCTAATAAGGCTGGAAATGTTGAGCTGACGATGAAATAGGGCGAAGTCGCTAAAATAGATCGAGCCGAACCCAACGTACCGATAGGACTCAATTGAGGCGAATTCGGACAGCCGCCGAATCGTCTCGCAAATCATCTTGCGTTCAATCTGCTTGGCGGGTCGCAAAGCGTAGTTGACTACCTCGTAGCTGCCGCCCATTATTCGCACTCCATTTCGTAGAAGTAGTCGAATGTCTTTTCACCGACCTCCTTAAGAGACGTAACCTCTAAGGCTCGTTTGACCGCATCGATCTCATCTTCGGGCTTGCTATACTGTATTCTTCTTGTTCGCGGCTCGGTTGGCTTTTTCTTTGGAGTGGCGGGCGGCGAGATGAAACGGGCGGACCGAGAGATCTTTTCCAACTCACAATCTTCTGCCTTCTCGACTGCCGTGGTGCATATTAGGTCTCCGTCATCCCGATCCTTCTCTGCGTCGAGTCGATTCAGAAAGTCGATCACCGGCCTCATAATCCCGATCATTTTCTGACGGACCGACTGATAGATTCGCGAATCGGAATCCACTCCGGTCTTGGTTGTGTTCCAGGGCAACTTGGACGCATCGTCACAATCAAAGAAGACGAATCCCCGAAATCTGGCAAACTGGTTGTGAAAACGAGGGATGTCGCGGCCATTGCCCTCACCCCAACCCGTAGCCAAAGTTCCGTCGGCCTCCAACACCAGACGGCCATTGCAGAAAATATTCCACCCAGATTCGTTCGGGTCCGATTCCGCGATGCCCGCGTAGATCTTGACGGCAATAGGTGCTTTTGAATCCTTTTCGAACTTTAGTGCCTTGCACGCTGGCTTGAGTTCTGCGGATTTCAGCAACTTCGACATTTCGGCCGTGAGCGGAACGCCATTCAGAGAGATCGCAAGCCCTTGCTGAATCGTCAATTGGTGTGCAGACCGAATCGTTTCCTTTAGTTGAGTCTCAAAAATCTCAGAAGAGAAATCCTCTTCGACGCTTTCGTGCAGTTGCGTCACAGCTATTGTCGTACCGAATGTGCCGACCCTTTTCTTTGGCCTATATTGCTCAACATCCTTAAACCGAAACTGCCACCGTTCACCGGGTTCTTCTAGCCACTCGTCCACGCTTTGTTCAACGGTAAAGCGACAGTCCGGGGACTTTGATACGACTGTGAAGCGTTCACCCAGCTTGAACAAAGCTCGCTTCATGCCAACGCCAAACTGTCCGACAGAGTGGTCGAGTCGCGGCATGTCGCGGGGGCGTCCAAACCGGAAGGCGTAGTTTTTCGCGAGGTCGTAGGGAATGCCGCCGCAATTGTCAGAGATCTTGAATTCGCCGCCGTTTGTTTCAAGTCGTACCCAGAGGCCCTCGTAGTCTTCGTCGGAATTACGTCTACGCGCCCCGTCGCATGAATTGTCGATTAAGTCGATTATGGACCTGATCAACTTGATGTCCTTCGTGAGCATGTAGATGAAGAACCCTTTCGTCGGGGACGCGTTGATGGTCAGATCTTCTTTTGCGGACATGTTGCACCCTATTCCTTCAAGTGCCGGGTAGCGCGCTTCGCAGGCACGTCACCGGGAAGGGCCTCAAGGATCTTCTCAGCTACCGCCTTTGCGAGCATCGGAGGGACCGAGTTGCCGATCTGTCGAAAATCGTGCCAACGGGTACCGTGAAACTCGAACCAGTCTGGGAACGAGTGCAGGCGGGCCGCTTCCCTCGCCGTGATACAACGGGGGACGGTGGGATGAATCGGCCTTGGAGCAGTGTGGCTTCCGCGGTCGGTTCCCGTCCCCGCTCTTATCGTGGGCGCGACTCCATCGAGGTCCAATCGGATATAGCGACTTACGGGTTCGCTCTTCCCAGGAGGCGTCTTTCGGAAACGACGAATCGTCTCTCTGGAGTGCCGAGTGCGCAGGCAGCCCGTCAACGAAGGCCGTCCGTTTCGCCGGCCATTCGCTTGGGCACGGGTTCCATTTCGTGCTTGGCGCAGAAGACCCGCGTAACGGCTTGGCTTGCCGAGGCGACCCACGAATACGTCCGATTCGAACAGACAGTCGTGCTTCTCGATCGACGGAAGGTCGCCGAGCGCGTCTCGAACCGTCGGAAAGAACTCGTCGCCGCCATTCACGACGCATCCTTGACAGTCCGGATAGACAATAGGTGATAGGCCTTTTCGATGGCCGAGGATAAACGTTCGGCGGCGACGTTGTGGCACCCCAAAGTCGGCCGCGTTAAGAACCTGAATCGGTTCTACGACATCGTATCCCGCCAAGCGTATCCGCCGCAGAAAGGACTTGAGCACGGGCTCGGAATGCGCGTGAAGCAAACCGCCGACGTTCTCCATGACGAAGTACTTCGGCCGCAGTTGTCTGACCAGCCGTGCGAAATGGTAAACGAGCAGGTTGCGTTCGTCGTTCAGGTCGCGTCTACCGCCAATGGAAAACCCTTGGCATGGTGGTCCCCCGAAGACGACGTCGATCGACCGGTTCCCGAGGCGAGCCAACTTTCGCAGGCTCTGACCGGTCTCTCGTGCCAGGTCCGCTCTGAATGCCGAGATGTCCCCGAAGTTCCGGTTGTAGGTCGCGACGTTCCATTCTTCGACATCGAACGCAGCCGCGACCTTGAAGCCGGCCTGTTGGAAGCCTAGCGACAGACCGCCAGCCCCACAGAAGAGGTCGATTGAGATCGGTGTTCGTTTCGCGGCCATTCGCAACGTGCGTGAGTTAGGGGACTGGCGGCTACTTGGGACTCTATCGACCAATAATAGGCAAACCATAAGTGTTGTGCAATACCTTCCGCATGGGGGTCCATCTAGTGTGAAAAGATGCTGATTCTACCGATTCTCGGACGTTAGTGGGATTGGTGCGTTTCACGCACCCGACCGCTAATGCAGTTGTGGCCTGCAGTGCGGGTGGCTCCCGGGGCAGTGGTGTTCTGTGTGCCTGATCGTGGCGTGGGGAGGTGGCGGCTGTTTTTGTGGGACGGCGACTTCGTGGCTTTTGGGCGGGGGACTGCCGAGACCTTGGTTTTGCCCTCACCCTGCCCTCTCCCAAAGGGCGAGGGGAGTTCCTGATTTCTTTTGCCTTCTCCCCAAGGGCGAGGGGTTCGTGGGATTGGTGCGTTTCACGCACTCTACTGAAAACTATCCGTGTTCAATCCGTGTTTTATCCGTGGCTGAGAAACGTCGTCAGCGGCCGCCAAAACCTCGGTGCCCCTATTTCGTAACCGGTCGGGAGGCCGTCGTCGGGTCGGGCTTGACGTTGCACCCGGCGCCGGGTCGGGCGTACCAGAACGTGGCCGGGGCGTAGTCCATCTTGGTTGCTCGCCAGTGCCACAGTTCCATGTCGAATTTGATCGACTTGGTAAACGGCAGCGAGTCCAACAATCGGTACCGACTATTCACCGAGAATCCGCCTTTGAGGTTGCCCGCACCGGTTGGCTGGGCATGGAACGGCGACTCGAACCGTTCCGGACGACACCAGGCGTAGCCGTAGTAGTCTTCGGTGCCGGTGCCGACGTGCGAGGGGAACGTTTCACCGTCGATGAAGATCTTCTCGTCGCCTTCACCCCACCAGGCGTCGATGCCGTTGAACAGCGTCAGCGTGTCGCCCACGTATCGTCCCTGGCCGGTCACTTCCACGTAGTTGACGTCGAACGCACCTTTCCCGTCCATCTTCTTGTCGGGGCCCGTGTCGATGTCGGTGTACTGTCGCCATGTGGCGTGGAAGTGCATCGACCGCTGGTCCCACTGCCAAGGGACCGTCTCGACACTGGCCGTGAGCTTGACGTCCTGCTTGCCCAGGTTCAGCAGCTTCAGTTGACAGGTTTTCTCGAAGGGCATGATCCAGAAGCATCGCAGCGTGCCGTCTTCGCTCACTTGCGTGTACCAACTACGATACGGACTGACATGGTATCCGATGCCGGCGAAATCGCCCACCGGGCACCAAACCGTCTCCTGGCCGTCGAAGGCGATTTGGAGGATCGTCGAACGCAAGGCCTGCGACAGATCGTCGGCCTCGAGCCGCAGCACCAACTGACGGATCGCGGCCGGGCCCTCCAGTGTGTCCGTGTGCTGCTCGCCGGGTGCAAGCACGCCCTCGTATCGACCGGTCGTCGCTGTTTGATTCTCGTCGACACCGGAACGAACCAACTGCCGGCCTACCCGATCCACGAGCGGCTTGGACTGCTCGAGTTGGTCCATCGAGAACGTGACGACCTTGGCCTCGGGGTCGTACGTACGGTAGTTGATCTGATAGTAGAGTGCCTCGCCGTTCTTTCCGCCAAAATCGGTGATCGCGTCGCTCTCGTAAGTGATCTTGCAGTGCTCGGCATACGGGATCGGTAGGAAGAGGTTGTGTCCGCGACGTTCGTAATTCGTCTCCGGCGACACCGACTCGCTCAACGGAGAGGCGATCAACTTCCCGCCGCTGATCAATTCGGCGATCGGTCCCGCGATCACCGGCTGGGACCGGTTATCGAGATACACCCGCATGGTCCCATTGCTGAACGGCGCCAATTTCCCGTCCTTTCGCGGCCCGTGCCAAGTACCCCAGAATCGCACGACGGCGCCCGGTCCGGCGGCATCGAGCATCACGTATTCCTTGCGCCCGTCGTTCTCTTCCACGCGGACGAACTGGCTACGATCCCAATTAGCAAACCAACCGGGCTGATCCGCGCCGACCGTGTCGCGATCGTAGCTACTAAACTGCCGACAGATGAACGCCGGACTCGGATACCGAGCCAACTCATCCCGGGCAACCATCTCCTGCAACAACGAGTCGAGGCTAACCGGCGCGGCAGACACTGTCCCGATCGAAAGCAACAAGGCCAGGCCGGCCAGCAGTGTGGCGGTTCGCAGAGTGGTTGATGTTCTGTTGGTTTTCATGAGGATTCCTTTTCTTGTGGGTAAGCGAGGATGGGTGTTCGAGTCGAAACGTGGAACTGTAAGCTTGAACGGTCAGGCCAATCTTGTCAAGCAATTCACCGCGCGAAGGGGGATCCCGCCGACGCCCTCGGCGGGCTTTTCGACAACCACGTTCCGGCGAATGCAGCTACGACAGTATGAGCCCCGCGACACTTTACCACAGGGGGAATGAACCCCCACTGCGTGTCTTTCTCGTTGGCAGGCTGGGGCAAGAAGGTTGACATTAAGGATCTCCCACTTTAGGCTGGTAGGTTGCCGCTGTCACGTGGAGAGAGTCACCCCGTTTCGAGGAGCCACCCATGAAGTTCCGATCTGCTCGTCGTCGGCCGTTATCGGCGACCCTTTCTAACGCCCCACCAGCGTTTCCTCGGCCAAGGAGGCTTGCGATGGAACTGCTCGAAGAACGGCGGCTGCTGTCGGTCGCGTCGCCTTCGATCGAACTGTTTTCCACCTCCTCGGCCACGTTCGTGGAGAATCAGGGGCAGTGGGAAGACGAGTCGGTTCGGTATGCGTTCTTTGGCGATGGGGCCAACGTGCTGCACACCGATAGCGGGCCGGTGTTCCAGTTGTTTCAACGGGAAGAGCTTGAAGGTACCCAAGCGAGCGATGATCCCTTGGGCCGATTTGACCCGGCGGCGGAGCCGGAAGATGTAGTGACGCACACGGCCCAGTTCTCGGTCCGGTTTGACGGGGCCAATCTGATCGAGCCGACGGGCTTGGACCAAGCCGAAACGGTCTACAACTACCTCATCGGCGATCAGAGCAACTGGCGCAGCGACGTGCCAAGCTACGGGACGGTCGGCTACCCGGACCTTTATGACGGGATCGACCTGTTGACCTGGGGCCGTCGCGACAGTCTGAAGTACGAATTCCATGTGGCGCCCGGTGCCGACTATCGAGAAATCGAAGTCAGCTACGAGGGGATCGACGGGCTGTGGCTCGACGACGCCGGGGCCCTGCATGTCGAGACAGAACTGGGCGGGCTGATCGACGAGGCCCCGTACATCTACCAACTGATCGACGGCCAAGAGACCGAAGTGGCCGGGCGGTTCGAACTGATCGACGCCGACACCTATACGTTCGTTGTCACCGGCGACTACGACCCGACCCTCGAACTGATCCTCGACCCCGACCTCGCCTGGTCGACCTACTTCGGCGGCTCGGATCGCGACCACGGCTACGGCATCGCGACCGACGCCGACGGCAACGTATTGGTCACCGGCTACACGGACTCTTCCGGCTGGATCAGTGGCGGTTACGACACGAGCTTAGGCGGAAACCGTGACGGCTTTGTGGTCAAGCTCAGCGCGACCGGCAGCCACCTCTGGTCGACCTACCTGGGCGGCTCGAGTATCGACTTAGGCTACGACATCGCGACCGACGCCGACGGCAACGTGTTGGTCACCGGCTGGACGAACTCTTCCGGCTGGATCAGCGGCGGTTACGACACGAGCCGCGGCGGGAACGTAGACGGCTTTGTGGTCAAGCTCAGCGCGACCGGCAGCCACCTCTGGTCGACCTACCTGGGTGGCTCGAGTACCGACTACGGCTACGGCATCGCGACCGACGCCGATGGCAACGTGTTGGTCACCGGCTACACGAGATCTTCCGGCTGGATCAGCGGCGGTTACGACACGAGCCGCGGCGGAAGCTACGACGGCTTTGTGGTCAAGCTCAGCCCGACCGGCAGCCACCTCTGGTCGACCTACCTGGGCGGCTCGGATGGCGACTACGGCTTTGGCATCGCGACCGACGCCGACGGCAACGTGTTGGTGACGGGCGGGACGGAATCTTCCGGCTGGATCAGCGACGGTTACGACACGAGCTACGGCGGAACCCGCGACGGCTTTGTGGTCAAGCTCAGCACGACGGGCAGCCACCTCTGGTCGACCTACCTGGGCGGCTCGGATTACGACTCCGGCACCGGCATCGCGACCGACGCCGACGGCAATGTGTTGGTCACCGGCAACACGTACTCTTCCGGCTGGATCAGCGGAGGTTACGACACGAGCTACGATGGAGACGACGACGGCTTTGTGGTCAAGCTCAGCGCGACCGGCAGCCACCTCTGGTCGACCTACCTGGGTGGCTCGGATTGGGACTGGGGCTGGGGCATCGCGACCGACGCCGCCGGCAACGTGTTGGTGACGGGCGAAACGTACTCTTCCGACTGGATCAGCGGCGGTTACGACACGAGCTACGATGGAGGCGGCGACGGCTTTGTGGTCAAGCTCAGCGCGACTGGCAGCCACCTCTGGTCGACCTACCTGGGCGGCTCGCGTTGGGACGAAGGCGAGGGCATCGCGACCGACGCCGACGGCAACGTGTTGGTCACCGGCTACACGAAATCTTCCGACTGGATCAGCGGAGGTTACGACACGAGCTACGGCGGAGGCTTCGACGGCTTTGTGGTCAAGCTAATAGAAGACAATCAACCGCCGGTGGCAGCGGACGATGAGTATATTGTGGATCAGAACGAAACCCTGGCGGTTGAAGTGCCCGGGATTCTGGGTAACGATACGGACGACGATGGCGATGCGATCTCGGCCGTGCTGGTTGACGGGCCCGCTAATGGCACGTTGACGCTCAACGACGACGGTTCCTTCGTCTACGAGCCGGCAACTGACTTCAACGGCTTGGACAGTTTTACCTACAAGGCTTATGATGGTCAGAACGAGTCGAGCGAAGCGTCGGTGGTTATCAACGTGACGCCGATCGGGGTCGCTCGGCTTGAAGAGGACCCGTTGTATCCGGGCGGGCAGATGCTGGTTGTGTATGGCACGGGGGAAGATGACCATATTCTCTTCGCGCCGGGAGAAAACGACGGCCAGATCGTCGTTACGCTCAATGATGTGGTGCTGGGGACCTTTCAGCCCACCAGCCGATTGGTGGCCTTTGCTTATGAAGGGAATGATAACGTCCAGGTGGCCGGCAGCATCGCTCTGCCGGCATGGCTTTATGGGCACGAGGGTGACGATCGGCTCAAGGGCGGCGCCGGGCATGATCTGCTGTTCGGAGGTATTGGGGATGATCGGCTCACCGGTGGCCGTGGGCGAGACATCTTGGTCGGTGAAGAGGGTGCGGACCGGATTGTGGGCAACCAAGGGGACGATATCCTCATCGGCGGACTGTTGAGCTTTGACGATCTTGACGAGGCATGTCGAGCGATCACCGAGCAATGGACGTCGTCGGACGACTACCAAACTCGCGTGCTTAGCCTGAGTGATCCGAACGAAGCCTACTTCCTAAGGCTCGGGCAGACCGTGCTTGAGGACGAGGACAAGGACCGGCTGACCGGCTCTTCCGGAGATGATTGGTTCTGTGC
>SDBV01001869.1_pt1 | contig 31571 bp, 33 predicted proteins | sample 2277081 | NCBI WGS metagenome assembly SDBV01 (sample SAMN10402039, study PRJNA504765) | marine sediment metagenome | isolation source: marine sediment core GS10_PC15, 223 cmbsf | place: Arctic Ocean: Southern Knipovich Ridge | collected 2010 | reverse complement strand
GTCTTTGCTCGCGGAGACTTGCGTATTCTCTTTCCAGGCCGACGACCCTTCCACTTTCCACTCGTCCTCGGCGAAGGCCTTTTCATAGTAAACAAGCACCTTGTCGACGGTTACGGTCGAGTCGCCCACAACCTTAAATGATCGTTTGGCGGCGTCCACCGTCTCGACGGACGTGACTACGAAGTCCGCGTCCGCCAGCATAGGCACGACCTCTGGAAAACCATCTGGCAGGGCGATCGGCTCAGGTTCGGGCTCTGCCGGGACCGCGCTCTCGACGGGCGGCGGGGTATCAGCCGGTTCGACCGCCTCGTCCCCACCGCCACCGCCGCAAGCGGTGAGGGCCGCGCACATTAGCGTTACAGCGCAAAGACATATGAATAGACGCATTGATACACCTCTCTGTCGTTCTTGTACACCCAGGAATTCTTGGTCAACGGCCTGCCGGCCCCGGTACAGGGCGGCGAAGCGTAGCTATTCTAACACTTTCCGGCACGTTTCGTTTAGTAGCTTGCCGTCGGCCGAATCTCCGAGCTCCTTCTTGAGTGCGCCTGTCAGCTTGCCCGCGTGCGTGACGTCGGGATGCTCGGCCAAATAGGCGCGGACTTTCTCTTCGATCTGCTCCGCTGAGAGTTGTTGCGGCAGAAACTCCTCCAGGATCCGAATCTCCCCCTCGGCAGCCTTCGCTTCGTCCTCCTTGCCGTGCTCGCGGAAGATCTCGATGCTCTGCTGACGCTTTCTCACCTCGGCCCGTAGCTGGGCGATCGCTGCTTCATCGGTCAAGGCGTCCGAGGCCTCTTTCTCCTTCAACAGGAGCGCGCCTTTCGCAAGTCGTAGGCATTCGAGCCGCACCTTCTCTCTATTCTTCATCGCTTCCTTGATAGCGTTCTGTACCTGGTCCTTGATGCTCATGCCTTCGTCCTCTCGTTGGGTATCGACGCCCGCCCATCGCGGCACAGGGTCAAACCTTGCCCTTCTTTGGAAATCCTTTGATAGTCCTTCGCAGAAATCGAAGCCGCACCTTCAGGAATCACCACAAAGGAATAGAAAAGGCATCGTTCGAGCAAAGGTCTTTGCTTCCTCCTGCCACCTACCGTAACGGGCCAATGCCTGGCGATCAAGGGCCGGGCCCAACGAGCAGGAGGGAAACATGAAGCAAGACCTAACTCCCGATACACCGATGCTGAGACCGCAGTTCACCGGCGTAAAGGCCAGCCATTTGATCCTTGAGACCCTCACCATGGCGCAGACGCCCTGGTACGAGGACGAGGACGCCATCCGGCGGGGGCTCGAATGGGGCCGCAAGAAGGCGCGCATGCTGAAATGGGTGGAGAGCCAAATGGTATTGCGGCTCAGCCCAATCGAGCGCCGTTGCATCGAACTCTATTACTTCGAGGCGCTGAACTATCGCGAGGCAGCGGAGGCGTTGGATGTGAACGCCTCCACCGTCTACCGGGCCGTGCGGCGGAGCATTCGTAAGCTTCGCGTTGCGGCGCGTGACCGGCCCGACCTCAGGCCATAGCGCACGCCGGAATCACCGATCTGGTAGCGGAACCACCGGTCCGATCTACTCGGTCTCAGGGCTGGAATACTCTTGTAGTGCTTCGCTGAAAAGGACGAGGGTCGCCGCAAGTTCATCGAGACGCTCCTCGACGACGGGGTCGGTGATCGCACTTCCCTCGAAGGCGTCGTCCTCGGCGTACACGAAACGCGGAATGATTACCGAGCGAAAATTCAGCATGAGAGAATTGGCCAGTCCCATGATCGACATGTAGCTGGCCCGGCCGCCGGCCGCGCAGAGGAAACCGACCACCTTCTTGGTCCAGACGGCCCCGGTGAGTTCGATTAGGTTTTTTGCGGCCGCGGATGCTTGGTAATTGTATATGGGTGTGGCGATCAGAGCGCCCTGTGCGTCCTGGATCCGAGCGCTCAGCCGGCCGACGTTCGGGTCGTCATAGCAAGTGTCGCCATCGCAGGCCGGCAGATCCATGTCGCGCAGATCGACAAGGTCAGCTTCGACGCCCTTGTCCCGAAGGAGATCCGTAACGCGCCGCGACAAAATAAGGCCGTGGCTCTCCGGATCCAGGCTGCAACTGAATACCAGATACGCCATATCCGTCACGTCCTTTCTTCGGCGTGCAGTACTCCGTCCTGAGTGATGACCGAGTCGAGGAGATCTTCCTTGCCGTCAAAGATAACACCCGGGAGCACGACGCAACGTTCGAGGCGAATCGGATGCTCGATACGTGCCCGCTCGCCGACAACCGTGTCAACCAGCGACGCACCCTCCGCGACGACACTTTCATCGCCCACAAGGCACGTCTTTCCCAATGCGCCCAGCTGGTGCACGCAGCAGGTGATCAGGTCCTCAATATACGTTACGTTCACGTCCCAATCGACGACACTCGCGGTCCGGACGGAATAATCGTAGTCGATGAGAATCTGAATTGAATCGGTAAGCTCGTATTCATCGCGCATGGCCGTACGCGGCGTACGCCTGATCGCCTCGAAAATCCGCAGGTCGAAGAGGTATATCCCGCAACCTTTCAAGGAGTTCGGTGCGCGCAGGGGCTTCTCGATGACACGGCGCACGGTCCCGTCCTCGCGCAGCAGCACGGCGAAATTTCGACGAATCGCCTCGATGTCGGGTTCTTCCTTTACAGCGAGTACGGCGGCTGTATCGCCTGCTTCAAACACTTTGGTCATCGCGCCCAGGTCATTGACGTCAAAGAAGATGTCTCCCAGCATCAGCAAGAAGGGACGGTCCACGTGCGGTTCGAGTTGGCCGACGGCGTGGGCAAGCCCCAGGCGCTCCTTCTGCTCGACGTAGTCCAACCTAAGGCCCAGTTCCGATCCGTCCCCCAGTACCCGCTTGATTCGGTCGCCAAGATGACCAATCACGATGACAACGTCCTCAATCCCCAGGCCGCGCATGTACTCCAGTTGGTAGATGAGCAGCGGCTTGTTGCAGACCGGGGCGATGGGTTTTGGGACGGCGTCGCCGAAGGGCCCCATACGCGTGCCGTGCCCCGCTGCGAGGATGATGCCTTGGTATTTCGCCGAAGCCATGCACTATACTCCGTGGGCGTACACCAAACGGGTGCTTCCGGCCGCCGGAGCCACCGGTTTGGTACTGGCGCCTTATTGAGGCCTTGGAAGAAGCCGCATTGTGACTGACGATCTCGACTTCGTGCAAGTTCAGGCCCTTTCTCGATCGCACCGCGGCCTGGCCCTCGTCTATTGCATTCGAGGGTCCCGCCGCCAAACCGGTGCTACCGGCTGTTGTAGAGGGGCCCCATGAAGGCGTTATTTTTCGATGGCGAGGCGCAAGTCATTGACCTCCCTACGCCAAGCCCGGCAAAGGGAGAAGCCCTGATCCGGATCCTAAAGGCGGGGATCTGCAATACCGACCTCGAAATCATGAAAGGCTATATGGGTTTTCGAGGCGTATTGGGCCATGAGTTTGTGGGCGTGGTCGAAGAGTGCGGAAATGCCTTTCTGCAGGGCAAGCGCGTCGTGGGGGAGATTAACTGCGCGTGCCACGCGTGCCCGAACTGCCAAATGGAGCTACCCCACCATTGCACCAACCGCACCGTCCTCGGCATCCAAGGGCGGAACGGCGCCTTCGCGGAGTTTATCACCCTTCCCGAAGAAAACCTGCACATGGTACCCGATGCCGTCCGCGATGAACTTGCCGTGTTTACAGAGCCGCTCGCGGCCGCATTTCGTGTCCCTGAACAGATTGAGATCGCCGCCACTGACCGCATAGTCGTCCTCGGGGCGGGGAAGATCGGACAGCTCATCGCCCAAGTACTCTACACGCAGTCCAAGAATCTGTTGTGCGTCGGCAAGAACCCGTGGAAGCTCGAACTGCTGAAGGACCTACGGATCCCGGCCGCGCATGTGGACGAACCGCGTGAGCGGGGCGCCGCCGACATCGTCGTTGAGGCGACGGGGTCCTACGAGGGCTTCTCCCGCGCGCTCGAACTCGTCAGGCCCGAGGGCACCATCATCCTCAAGACGACCATAGCCCATCCCACCGCGCTCGACATGAGCCTGCCCGTCATCAACGAGGTGCGCGTCCTCGGGTCGCGCTGCGGCCCCTTTCGGCCAGCGCTCGATGCGATCGCGATGGGGACCGTCGAGGTGGGGGCGATGATCACGGACACGATCGAACTGAAGGACGCGGTACGCGCGCTCGATCGCGCCGCCCACCGCGATTCATTCAAGATCCTGATAGAGATGTAGCCGCCTCTACCCTTCAGCGACTCCCACGCGGAAAAAGCCGGCGATCGTGCTGAGTACGGGCAGGTCCATCCCTAGGGCCGCCGTAGCGACCGATACGAGGACGACCACCAATATCAACGCGAATACCGCCGCCACGAACCCGCGCACCCTAACCATCGAAAACTTCGCCATAGTGCCCTCCCGTATACGAGACCGGACGTTCCGGTCTCACGGCCTGTAATTCACGACCACCTGTTTGCCGACCATGTCCTCGAAGTCACCGGATTCGATTCGGACGACAACATCCGTGTACTCCTTTCCGCCGACGCTCGTGTCCAGCACGTGATCGCCGTCGTGGCGGTCCGAGCGGCGATGGACGGCGATTACGCGGCCAGTCAGTGAGGCATGATGGCCGGGCACATGAGTGAGGCGGCTTCCCCCGCCCTCGATGGCGTGGCCCGGCTTCACGGCATCCACGGGTTCCACAGAATCGTCTGCCATGGGTTTGTATGTCCTCTTACGCGCGCACCAATGCGCTTTCAACTGCGTCGCGTTTCTCCACCCCTTCAAGCACTTCGATGAGTTTGAGCGCGAAATCCAATGCCGTGCCTGCGCCACGTGACGTGACAGTCGTGCCGTCGCACTCCACCGCCTCGCCCGTGGAGGCGACCCCATCGAGTCCGAGGCCGTCTAGGACGCCCGGATAACTCGTCGCCCGCTTGTCCTTCAATAGCCCTGCATGCGCCAAGACCTTCGGGGCGGCACAGATCGCGCCGACGAACTTGCCGCTGTCAGCCATCTTCTTTAGGAGCTCATGAATGCGCGAATCTTTGTCCAGGTGATCGGCGCCCGGCATGCCTCCCGGAAGCACGACCATGTCGAATTCCTGCTTGAGGGCCTCCTCGAGCGTCGTATCGGGCAGGATAGTGGTCTTTCTGCTCGCCACGACCGGCCTGTCGTCCAGACCGGCCGTCACGACGTCCACCTCCGCCCGGCGAAGCAGGTCGATAATGGTAATCGCCTCCAATTCTTCGCAGCCCTGCGCAAGCGGTACCAGTACACGCGCCATTTTGACTCCCCGGCGTTTCGCCATATTCAAAGTGCGAAAACCCCTCGTAAGACCCAGTGTAGTTCTCTCAAGACCCACAGTCAATCGAGGCGCGGTGCGACGTATCCCCGTGCGGGCTGGCGGTTTACCCCTGTTCTCACCAAATTACCCCGTTAATTCTTCTAGGCGTAGGGAACCGCTTGGGATATACTGTCATTAAAGTGGGGGCAGGGGGTCTTGCCGTCGGCGCAGAGTCTTTAGGGGAGCAGCTAGCCGTTGGCTTTTTTCGTCAAGATTACGCCACGGAACGCGGTGCTATGGGCGTTTCTCGGGTTCAAGGAAGGTGTGCGCATGCTCGTCGCGCGTTTGTATGGCATGCCGAGCCGCGAGGAGGACGTGGTCCAGTTCGTCGAAGAGCAGGCCCGCGAGGGCGACCCGGATAGCATCATCTCCGCGATGGACGAGTACGCTCGAAGCAAACGCTTTCTGATGAACGTGGGTAATGCGAAGGGCGCGATCCTCGAACAGGCGCTGGAGGATTCGGGGGCCGTGCGCGTGCTCGAGTTGGGGGGGTACTGCGGTTATTCCGCGGTGCGCTCAGCGCGTCGTCTCACGCGTGAGGGCAGCAAACTCGTGTCAGTCGAGAAGTCCCCGCGCTTCGCGGAGATAGCGCAACGCATTGTTGACTACGCGGGCCTGAGCGATCGCGTCGAGATCATCGTCGGCGATGCGGGTGACGTGATCCCGCATCTCGAAGGCCCCTTCGATCTTGTATTCATCGACCACTGGAAGGAACGTTACCTACCCGACCTTCTGCTCATCGAAAAGCATCAGCTACTACATGAGGGGTCCGTCGTAGTGGCGGATAACGTGGGCATTTTCGAGAATTCCGTACGCAGCTACCTCGATCATGTCCGCCGCTCGGAGCACTACGATACGAGCCATCACAAGACCCACCTGGAATACGAAGACCACATCGCCGACGGCGTCGAAGTTTCCATCTGGCACAGCGCCCCTAGCCACTGAGCCCCCGCACCAGCCCTCCGTGTTGCGATCCGCTTCGCTGAACCGCCCTGATCGCGCCTAATGACATCCGGCGGCCAAGGATGTACTATAGGCCGAAGTGTCAAACGGTCGTACGCAGAAAAGGAGAAAAGGCGTGACGGAAGGGCCCAATAAGCCGCTCGGCGAAGAACCCAAGCAGGAGTATCAAGACGAGCGGGACATGGACCGTTTCTGGGAAGTGGCCCAGCTCGAGCGCGAGCCCGCCAGGCAGTGGTGGTACATCCCGCTGATTCTGGGGCTAATCGTCGTGAGTATCCCGTGGTATACGGGACTCTATCCGACAGTGGCGGAGGGCGAGGGTTCTTTCGCATTCATTGCCCTTGATTGGGACGCACCTGTTCTAGGCCTGCCGCTGTGGATCTGGATTCCAGTCGGCTGCACACTTGGGCTGTCCATCCTTACTTCGGTCGCGGTGCTTCGATTCTGGCGTGACGGCGATTCCGATTCGGACTAAGGGCGGGCCATGGAAAACACCGAATTCGGCATCGCCCCCATTATTGTTCTCGTACTTTATCTCTTCCTGATGATCGGCATCGGCCTGATGGGCCGCGCCAAGCGCAAGGAGGAGAGTCTCCGCGATTTCTACCTGGGTGGATCGAACTTCGGCTTCGTGGTCCTTTTCTTGACCTTTTTTGCGACGCAATACAGCGGCAACACGCTGCTCGGGTTCGCGGGCACGTCCTTTCGCGAAGGCGGCACGTACATTGTAAGCATCACCTTCATGGTGCTCGCGTTTACCATGATTACGATTTACGGTCCGCGCCTATTTAAGTTGGCCCGGACCTTCGGTTACATCACGCCCGCCGATTACATCTACCACCGCTTCGGCTCGCACACTCTCCGCGTCGTCTGTGTCATTCTGCTCTGTTGGGGACTCGCGAACTACATCCTCGAACAGCTTGTGGCCATGGGACACGCTGTCGAGGCATTATCGGGGGGAAGAATTACGTTCATGATGGGCGTGCTTCTGCTCGTGTTCGTCATGCTCGTCTACGAATCGCTCGGAGGGATGCGTTCGGTCGCGTGGACAGACGTCATCCAGGGCACGCTCCTCTTCGGCGGGTGCTCGGTGATCCTTTATCTCTTGCTCACGACCGAAGGTGGGCTCGTCGCGGCGACTGAAACGATTCGTGAGCAAGATCCCACCAAGCTGCAAGCGCCCGATGGCGCCGGCCTGCGCGTATGGATTAGCCGAATTCTTCTACTCGGCTTCGGGGTCTCCGTCTATCCCCACGCCATTCAGCGCATTTTTGCCGCGCGCAACCTTCGCACTTTGCGCTATTCCATCAGTGGCATGACGTTTATGCCGTTTGGCACGACGCTGCTCGCTTTTATGCTCGGGATCATTGCGATTAGCCGTTTTCAGAATCTGAGCGACTTCGACAGTGACAAAGTGACCTTGTACATGATCGCCGACATCATCAACATCAACGCGTTTACTTACTGGCTCGGCGTGATGGTGCTCGTTGCGCTTGTCGCGGCGATCATGTCGACCTCCGACTCCGCGCTGCTGACCATCCAGTCCATGCTCACGAAGGACATTTACAAGCCCTATCTCAAGCGCGACGCATCGCCGCGCCACCTGCTCAAGGTCGGGAAGGCGAGCGGCTGGGTGTTGATGGGGCTCCTCATTCTGTTCGCCTGGGTTTCGCGCCAGGTCGAGAGTTCCATCTGGCTCCTGATCAAACTCAAGCTCGAATTCATGGTCCAAATCTCCCCCGTGTTCCTCCTCGGCGTTTACTGGCGCCGGCTCCCGGCAAGGGCGGTTCTCGGCGGCATCTTCGCCGGCACAGCGATCACGCTTACGCTGTGGGTGGGCGCAGTCGCCGGCCTCTGGGACACTGCAATGCGTTCGCCGCTCGGTATCAGCGCCGGCGTCTGGGGCCTCGCCGTCAACTACACGATTTGCATCGCTGGCGGCCTCCTCTTTCCCACAGAAGCCCCACGGACTTGATCTCGCCGCTACGTGGAGTTCGGCCGGGCCTATTGCGGCGGCGTTTGAAATTCGGGCGAGAGCAGGACGCAGCGAAAACCGACTGTCGTGAGCTGAGATTCACGGAACAGTCCCTTGCGGGCCGTCGTGCGCAGTTCAGCGGCTTGCGAATGCCATGAGCCGCCGCGCACTACGCGGCGCGGCTCCTTGGAGGCCGTGACCTCTCCCCCGTTCTTTGGGTCATAGGGGACGTACGCGCCGAGGGTCCATTCGTGGACGTTGCCGGCCATGTCGTGGACACCCTCCGGCGTCACACCGGTTTCGTGCATGGTGACGATGGACGGCATGCCGAGATAGTCGGCGAAATTGCTGCGTGTGGTGTCCGGCTCGAGGGAGCCCCAGGGGTACCTCCGGTTTTGGCGTCCCCGAGCCGAGAATTCCCATTGCGTCTCCGTGGGCAGTTGTTTTCCGGCCCAAGCCGCATACGCCAGGGCATCGTCGAGCGTCACTCCTGAGACCGGCTGCCGTGGGCCGTCGAACTCCGGATCGCGCCAGTATTTCGTCTCCTGATGCCCAGTGGCCGTCAGAAACTCTTCGTACTCCTCGACCGTCACAGGGTATTCGTCAATGTAGAAGGGCTCGACGAAAGTCTCGAATTCCGGCGCTTCTTCCCGGACATCGTTCGAGCCCATCAAGAAGTTCCCGCCAGGCATGTAGACCATATTGTCAGTGCTGACTTCCTTACCGTCACTCGTCGTGAAGCGGGCCGATTCGAGGTGGCTGTAAGAGGCCTGATACGCGTATTCAAGGGCCTTCCGGAATTCACGCGCGGATTGCCACCGCCGGTCTTTCTCGCGCCTGATCGCTTTGTCGAGGACTTCGATCACAGACGGGGCGACGTCTTGCCGCGCCTCCATAATTGATACCTGTTCATCGACAGGCGTCCGTAACGTCAGCATTTCTCTCAGCACGAGTCCCACGCTATAAAGGTCTGAGCGCAGGTCAATCGTCTGATGCTTGTACTGTTCCGGGGAGGCGTACGCGGCGGTGCCGACCACTCTTCTGGGTTTGCGTTCACCGGGTTTGCGTTCAACCTGCTCCTCTTCAATGGCGAGCGCGAGACCGAAGTCGAGCACCTTAACACGTTCACCGGGCAGGAGCATGACATTTTCCGGCTTGAGGTCCCTGTGGACCACCATATCGTGCGCGTACTCGAGCGCTTTGAGGATATGGAGTGTCACGTCGATGATCAGCCGGACTTCCAGCAGTCTTCGGTGTTGGCGGTGCTTCTTAAGGTAGGCACGTAGCGACGTGCCTTTGAGCAGTTCCATCGAGAGATACAATACGCCGTCCGGCGTGGTGCTGACGTCGTGCACGGACACTATATTCTCGTGACGCAGACGCCGGGCTATCTGGGCCTCTTTGATGAAGAGTTCCTGCCCTCGCCGGGTCCTGAGGGCGCGCGGGTGCATGAACTTAAGGGCAAGTTCTTCGTCGATGAGCGCATCGTGTGCTCGATACACGACGCCCATCCCTCCCTGCCCAATCTTCGTACTAATAACGTAGCGGTCCGCAATGCGAGTCCCGGGATCGAAATTGATGGGTGCGTATTGAGCAGACGTGTTGGCGGGCAGAGGAACGCGTACCGCGCCCCCACACGCAAAGCACGTGCTCTCCCGCCCATGGACGGCTGAGGGCACCATTACCTGCAAACCACATCGTGAACAGGTGACTTGGATCATCGCTGCATTTCGTTACCACACGGACATAACCCTGAACGTACAATATAGCACTTGATGGCGTCCCCAGGCAATCCTGCCGTGCGCAACGTGATGTGGTAAAGGGCTTTATGAGCGTCATCACACGCGACAAAAGGTGGCCAGTGGCATTGAGACCCGGACGGGACTGGGGCACTGCACGTCCTCATGACTGCTGCCTGCTTGGTCTGAGAAACATTGACAATCTGCACTGGCCAGCCTATCCTGTCTGACATTGGGGGAGTGTCGCGTCAAAAGCGCGCTCTGCTTCGTAGGGGAGGATCCGGCCTTGCAGCAACAAGTGTCGCGCGAGAACAGGCGTAGCGCACGCATTCGCAAGGTACAGCCCGTGGGCTTTAGACGGACTGATGGCGCCGACAACGGGGGGCAGAAGACGGTCTCCGCGAATGTGAGTCGTGGCGGGATGCTTCTCGTCACGCGCGAAGATGTCTTTCCTCCCGCCGGCACATGGATCAACGTTACGCCGCAGTCCGCCCAGAGGGCGACCATGGCCGGCAAGGTCATTCCCAGCCGAATCGTCTACACCCGGGATTCACCAGATGTGCGACTGAGCTTCGCAGGCCTGGAGTTCACTGAAGAACTGACTGAAGATGCTGCGCGGTCACTCGGGCTCCATTTACCCGAGGACAACGTCATTGAGGCGTTGAAGACACTCCAGGAACTCGAAAACTCCTTCCGCCCGGAGACGCAGGCGCCCTCAGAGACCATGGACGAAGAGATTTCCAACCTAGACGTCCAGATGCCCAGCCTTGCCATCCCGGAACCCGATCTTGGGACGCCCGCAGCCGATCTCAGCATCGAGGCGGAGCGGCTTCGCGCGGAGATGGATTCCACATGTAGGAACTTCTTTGATGCAGCGGCTTCTTTCATGTGCGCGTGGGCCCAAGACAAGATCGCAGATACCGTCACCCGGCGCCATGCCCTCTCGCGCGCAAAGGGAGTCGAGGGCTTGCGTCCACTGAAGTCTGAGTTGCACGCACTCCTCGAGGATTACCCCACCCTCATCGAGGCCCAAATGAATCGCGATGAGTTGTGGGCGCATCGCCGCGAGCTGGACGGCGGCACCAATGGCACAAAGAGTTACTACGACGTGGAAAATGAGAAACCCGCGGTATGGCTCGTGGACGAATTCCGCCGGCTGATGGGTTTCACCGGCGTGCTCCTCATCAAGCACGGATACGACGAACTCTCTAAAGAGAGCGATTGGCTCCCACTTTCTCATGAACAGGCCGTGGTGGCTTACCGCGGCCGTTTCGCCTTTTCAGATCGCATGACGGCCGAGATGAAGCGGGGCGCAGCTTTGTTCGACGCAATGTGTGCAAATGAAGGGTTGTTGCGCGAGGAGAAGGAGGCGCAGGCCCGGGACCAGGCGCACAGCCTCTGGGACGAGGCCTGACGCCCCTTTGCAGCCCCAAGGAGGTGTGGAACTGCCGGCAAGACACTGTGAATGCGTCGACGATCGGCCGGAATCCTATCCCCATCGACTCCAAAAACGCGGAAGTGGCCCAAAAAAGGAGTTGACAGTACTGCTAAAATGGGCATATAATTTGTTGTAGTGTCTTGAATGGGCTCGCGGAAGGTGGCAGTATAGGCCTCATTCGGGAAGTTAGAGCTAGTGGTTACGCGGTAAAGTATCAGGGGTGAGATATCACGTATCCTTGAGGATAGCCCAGGGGTCAGGTAGAGCATCCTAGGTTAGGGTAGAGGGGCCTGCACGCCGTCGGCAGTGCGCGCAAATTATCGACTCAGCGAACGGTTGAAAACTCAGGAGGGAACCATGAGGAAATCCAGAAAACTTGCCTTGGTGGCATCTGCGTGTGTGGCGATGCTGGCTCTGGCGATCACAGGGACTGTGGGCGTGCTGAACGTTTCCGCCACCGGAGGTCTTTCTGACAATGTGACAGTGATCCTGATCGATCCACCCCCGGGGGCCTCAATGGAGGTGTTCACGCCTGATGGCTTGGCGCCTGCAAGCTTACCCGTGGAGGCCGCGGCGCTTGTGACTGCGGCTGGGACCTACACGGTTGAGACCGTGGACTTCGTGATCAATCCGGCGGTCTTGGACGGCACATCGACAGAGGCCGATGATGTTGCGGCAGGCGAGCTTGATGGCGGCGAGTGGGTCGGTGTTGTCGACCTTGCAACGGCGGATCTATCCTCGCCGGTGCTGGTTGCAGCATTGGCGAGAATTTCAGGTGGGGCCGCGAGAGTGCCCGTTACGGCTTACGATGAGTACGATTCGGTATTGGTAAGTGTAACCGTGACCGACGGCTCAGCCGTCGATACGAACGACAATAATAAGCCCGACGCCGATGGTTTGGTGGCCAATCCAAGTGGGACATTCTTTGGTACGGGCGCGAGCGGTGGACAGGTGATTTCATTTTGGCGGCCACTCGACACCTCAATCGTACGGGCCACGCCGGTACTTAGCCAACTATTGGATACGGCCGGTGGCTCGGTCTTTGTCGACGTCACTGCTCCCACGCTCGCCGAACTTGGTGTTGCCTTCAGTATGTACAACGACGGCCGGTTGCTCGTCACATTGGCGGGCCTCCCAACTGACTTGCTTGACGGACCCGCCGGGGTGGATCCATTGGCCGAGTTCGCTGCCGGGGTGAATCCGCCTCTTCCAGCGCCGCAGAACATTTTCGCTCTCGTGAACATTCTATTGAGAAATTCTGTGAGTGCGCCTGACCAGTGGGTGGCCCTTGAGCAGATTCCGGCAGGTGCGCCACCCGTTTCACTTAGCATGGACGGACCGGGTGTGGCCGCGCACTTGACGACGTTGGGCGCCGGCGCTGGCGTCTACGGGTACACGTACAATACGACCTTCGCGCAGGATGTTTCCGGGAATATCACGGATATCGGAGACCAGGCGGACTGGGCAGAGGCATTGTCATTCGCCTTGAGCCGAGACCTGTTTCAGCCAGGCGATGACACCGTTGCGGCTACGTTTGCCTTGGCATCCGTCATATTCGGTTCGAACGGTGCGCCTCTCACCACAACGCTTGGTGGTGGTGTTGGCGGCAGCAGCGACGGCGGCACTTGCTTCATTGCGACGGCCGCCTACGGGACGCCGCTCGCCAACGACATCAACGTGCTCCGCGCGGTCCGCGACAGCTACATGCTGAACAATGCTGTCGGCGCCGCGTTTGTCGACACGTACTATCGCTTGAGCCCGCCTGTTGCCGATGCCGTCGCGAACAACGCGCTGCTGAAGGCCGCCGTACGGACTCTGCTGACCCCGGTGGTGATTGTGAGCAGCTTCGTACTCGCAATGCCGGGCGCGAGCCTGCTTCTGCTCCTCGGCTGCGCCGCCCTCACAGTTAGCCGCATCCGCCGCAGGATGACGCGGGTCTAGCTTCCATACTAAGGCAAAAGTAAACGACCCGGCGTGAAGGTCTTCACGCCGGGTCGTATTTTTTGTGCTCTTGTCTAGTTTGGCTATGCGTTCTCTTGCCCTGTGGGCGCCGCCCCAGCCATCGCAGCTTCGGGCGCCACTGTTGCCGGCGCCGCCGTCTCTGTGTCTGGGGACTGGAAGCGTATATTCGCCGCTTCGAAAGTCCGGAGCAGGTCAAGCCGATCGACCGCCTTTTCATAGGCATGCTGCGCGTCGATGACCTCTTCTTTGACAAGGCGCGCAAGCTCCTGGTTGAGCAGCGCCATGCCCTCCTTCTTGGCGGTTTGCATCACGCTTTGCATTTGGCTGGTCTTACCTTCGCGAATCAGCGCGGCGATGGCCTGATTCACGACAAGCACCTCAATCGCGGCCACGCGGCCGCCACCAATTCTCTTGATGAGCGTCTGCGCAACTACCCCCTTGAGCGCGTCGGCAAGCATCGTGCGGATTTGAGACTGCTGTCCGGCTGGAAACTGGTCGATGAGCCGGTCGACCGTGCCGATTGCCGTAGTCGTGTGGAGCGTCCCAAAGACCAGGTGGCCCGTTTCGGCCGTTTCGATGGCGATGTGTGTGGTTTCAAGATCGCGCATTTCACCCACCAGCACGATGTCCGGGTCCTCGCGGAGCGCCGCCCGCAATGCGGAGCTGAAACTCTGGGTGTGAGTGCCGACCTCGCGTTGATTGATGAGGCAGCGCTTATTCGGGTGGACGAACTCGATCGGGTCCTCGATCGTAATGATGTGGTCGGCGCGAGACTGATTGATGTGATCGATCATCGCGGCCAGAGTCGTCGATTTTCCGCTTCCCGTGGGTCCGGTGACCAACACAAGGCCCTTAGGCAAAGTGCAGAAAAGAAGAACGGGTTTCGGGAGATTGAGCTGTTCGGCAGTCAGGATTTCCGTGGGAATTAGCCGGAATACGCCCCCAATGCCCTTGTGATCGCGGAAGATGTTGCAGCGGTACCTGCCCGCCCCCTCGAGCTCATAGGCAAAGTCCGTGTCGTTCTTCTCGTTGAATTCCTCTTCGTTCGGCCTCGGCATTATCTCGTAGAGCAGGCCCTTGATGCCTCGTGAGTCCAGGGGCTCGTCGTTCTTCAGCGGCAGAATCGACCCATCCTTGCGGAACATGGGTTTACAATCAGTGCTGAGATGCAGGTCAGATGCGTTATGCTCGACCATGAGTTTGAAATAGCGATCGATTTCGGCCATTATTGAGATCCCCCCAGTTACCCCTTTTGAGACTGTAACACGCATTTTTCATATAGGCAAACAGGGGTGCCTGTTGAGACTCTAAGCATTGTTGCTACGGACACTTACAGTCTCTAGATGGCCGTGGGGGGCACGATACTGAATAGCGCTCAGTCTGGCTTAGCAGGAGCGTCTCCGGTGCCGCATATCTAGATACTGATAAAGCTAAGAATAAGGTAGAAGACGACGATGAATTGATTTACAACTTCAAAGAAAACGCACTTTTTATACTAGATCTCAGCGATTAGACAATAGATAATCTTGACATCCATGCTTGGCATTTACAATACTGATGCAGTGTACGTGAAGACCGCCCACGCGGAGGGGGCGCCTCATGACAATTGACCAAGTAATGTTCATCGGGCGCGACGCCATGGTCGTGACCTTACTCGTATCGGCCCCCATGCTGCTGTCCGGAATGGCCATCGGGCTACTGGTCAGCATCTTGCAGTCCGTGACCCAAATCCAAGAAATAACTCTTACCTTCGTCCCCAAGATATTCGTGGTCCTTCTATCATTCGTATTGTTCATGCCGTGGATGGGCGATACGCTTCTGGGGTTCATGGTGCCTCTCCTGGAAAATCTGGATACCGTAGTGCGCTAAGAAATGATTGCCGAGATTGAAATTCTCAAGCTCTTCTTGCTGGTGGCGGTTCGATTCTCCGGGTTGATTCTCTCCGCCCCGGTGCTGAGTTCCGCCAACTTTCCCGTGTTGGGCAAGATCGGCCTGATTGGCTTGAGCGCTTTCGTGGTAACGCCCACCATCCCCGGTCTGGAATCGGCCTTGCCCGGCGAGCCCTTCGAATTCGCACTGATGGCCATAGGCGAGCTGCTCATCGGGCTCGTCATTGGGCTCGTGATGCAGTTCGTGTTTGGCGCCATTCAGATCGCCGGACAGATCATGGACATGCAATCGGGCTTCGGGCTGATCAACGTGTTCAACCCCGCGCTGGAAACGCAGTTTCCGATCTTTGGTTTCGTCTTCTTCATCCTGGCCATCTTGTATCTCATTACGACCTACGGGCACCATCTGATGATCCGCGCACTGGTGTCGACCTTCGAGCGGGTGCCCATCGGCGGCTTCTCGCCCGATACCCCCGTTCCGGCGCAAGTGGCCGCGTGGGGCGGTCTGATGTTCTACGACGCGCTGTTAATCGCCGCCCCCGTGGCCGCGGCAATGCTGCTGGCCTACATGACCATGGGCCTCATGGGCCGGGTCGTGCCGCAGATTCATCTCTTTGTCGTGGGATTTCCCCTGACCATAGCGACATCGCTGCTCGTAGTGGCCTTTACAATTGGAATCTATCTGCAATTGCTGGACGGGATGTTCACCGACATGTTCCGAAACGTCGACCGCCTGATTGACGGCCTCGGCTGAGGGCAATTTGAGGAACTAAGCGCAGATCCATGGCCGATCAACCCGCATCAGAAAAAGTACTGCCGCCTTCCCCGCGCAAGCTGCAGCAGGCGCGCGAACGGGGGAATGTCGCCCGGAGCGCCGACCTCAACTCCGGCGTTCTGCTGCTGGTGGCCAGCCTGGGTTTCTATATGTTGGGGCCACTCACATTCAGCCGGTTGATCGGGTTGACGCAGTATTACTTCGCAGATGCTTCCACGATTTCGCTCAGACCAGGCGACATGCAGCCGCTCATGGCGCAGGCCCTGCTATTGACGGTCCCCGTAGTGGTCCCGCTGATGCTGCTCTTGATGGCAGCCGGAGTTTTCATCAACGTCACCCAGATCGGGTTCATCTTCTCGGGTCAGGCGATGCAACCGAAGCTCGAGCGCCTGAATCCTATCCGCGGGTTCCAGCGTTTCGTGAGCCTGCGCGCGCTCGTGGAGCTGGTGAAGTCGTTGGCCAAGCTGAGCGTGATAGGCTACATCGCATTTTCGACCGTACGCGGGCGCATTCCTGATATCCTGGTGCTGATGCATTCGAGTCCGTCAGCAATCGGGGTTTCAGTCTGGCATATACTGTTCGCGGTGTGGTGGCGTGTGGGCCTGGCGATGATTGTCATCGGGCTCTTCGATTTCGCCTTTCAACGGTGGCAGTACCTGCGGGACCTTCGGATGACGAGGCAGGAAGCGCAGGACGAGCTGAAGCAGTTGGAGGGTGACCCGCGGATCAAGCAGCGCGTCCGGCAGATTCAGCGGCAGATGGCGATGCAGCGTATGATGGTGGATGTTCCCGATGCAGAGGTCGTAATCACCAACCCTACGGCCTATGCCGTCGCATTGCGCTACGAGGCCGGGAAGATGGAAGCGCCTACCGTAGTCGCAAAAGGGGCGAGGCGAATCGCCGAACGCATTCGGGAGTTGGCGATCGAGCACGACGTGCCGATAGTCGAGCGCCCCGAACTGGCGCGCGCGCTGTTTCGCGACATTGAAATTGGCGGGCATGTTCCAGAGGCGCTGTTTACTGCCGTGGCCGAGGTATTGGCCTATATTTACGAGATCGACCGGCGCGAATCGAAGATTGCTGAACGGATGGCAGTCACGTAGGCACTTACGCCGGCTAAGACGAAGGAACTAGGACGGACGAATGGCGATACCGGCGAACCAGATGCCGCGGGAACCCAGCGCCCTGATGCGGAACCAGGACGTGGTGCTGGCCGTGTGCGTGGTGGCGATACTAATCGTCCTCGTGATCCCGATTCCGACATGGATGCTCGATGTACTCCTGTCAATCAACATCTCCATCTCGATCGTCGTCCTCCTCTCTACGATCTACCTTCTAAACCCAGTCGAATTTGCGGTGTTTCCTTCGCTCCTGCTGATGTTGACCCTATTCCGGCTCAGCCTGAACGTCGCGTCGACGCGTCTCATCCTCGCGAACGCGAACGCCGGTTCGGTAATCGACGCCTTCGGCGGATTCGTGACCTCGGGAAGCTACATCGTTGGGTTCATCATCTTCTCGATACTCGTGGTCATTCAGTTCGTGGTCATTACACGCGGCGCCGGCCGAATATCCGAAGTAGCCGCACGCTTTACCTTGGACGCCATGCCGGGGAAGCAGATGGGCGTGGACGCCGACCTTAATGCGGGCCTCATTTCCGAGGCAGAAGCCCGCGAACGCCGGCGGTCCATCGAGCGCGAGGCCGACTTCTACGGCTCGATGGACGGTGCGACGAAGTTCGTACGCGGCGACGCCATCGCCGGAATCATCATTACGCTCGTCAATATCATCGGTGGCCTGATCATCGGCGTAGCGATGCGTGGGTTGACCTTTACCGACGCGTTGCAGACCTATACGCGCCTCACAGTGGGCGACGGGCTCGTATCGCAGATCCCGGCGCTCGTCATCTCGACTGCCGCGGCGATGATCGTGACCCGGACGACATCGGAGACAGACCTCGGAACGGACCTCGGGGCGCAATTGACGCGCTACCCCAAGGCCTTAGGCGTTGGGGCGGCGATGCTGGCCCTCATGGGCCTCGTCCCAGGTATGCCCACCGTACCGTTCTTGATTGTGGCTGGCGCGATAGGCACCGTCGCCTATCAATCAGGAAAGATGGAGACGCGGCAGGCAGAGGGTGCGGTCGCCGAGGAGGCCCTCGCGGCCGCCGAGGAGAAAGCGGCGCCTCCCCGGACCGAAGACTATCTCACCGTCGATCCGCTGAAAATAGAGCTCGGGTACGGCCTGATTGCCCTCGCGGACAAGAAGCAGGGCGGCGACCTTCTAACGCGGATTCAGATTCTTCGCCAACAAATCGCCACAAAGCACGGTTTCGTCGTGCCGGTGATCCGCATCGTGGACAACATGCGGCTGAGGCCCAATGAATATCGCATCCTGCTCGGCGAATCGGAAATCGCACGCTACGAGCTTCTTCCCGACCATTTCCTCGCGATGAATCCGGGCTTGGTCGAGGAAGAAATTGAAGGTGTTCCGACAACGGAGCCCGCGTTTGGTTTAGAGGCGATTTGGGTCTCAAAGGAGAGACGCGACCTCGCAGAGCGTTTGGGCTACACAATCGTGGAACCGTCTGCGGTACTCGCAACGCATCTTACAGAATTGATCCAGGCACATGCAGATGAGCTCGTGACGCGGGAGGACACGCAGAACCTGATCGAGAACATTAAGGTCTCGGCGAAGACGGTGGTCGATGAGCTCATCCCGAACGTCATCTCGCTTGGTGAAGTGCAAAAGGTCCTACACAATCTACTGATGGAACGTGTGTCGATTCGAAACCTCCAGGTCATCTTGGAGGTGCTTGCGAACTACGGCCCGCGCACAAAGGACACGGATCTTCTCACTGAATACGTACGCCATGCCTTCGCGCGGCAGATATGCGCGGAGTATAAGGACGAAGAAGGCGTGCTCCGCGTCGCCACGCTTTCCCCGGCGCTTGAAAAGGAAATTGCAGACGCCGTCCAATCGGCTGAAGCGGCGGAGTACGTCCCGCTCGATCCGGCCCGGACGGACGCCATCGCTCAGGCGACGGCCAAGGCGGTGCAGCCCTTGGTGCAGGCCGGCCATGAGGCGGTCGTGTTGACCTCCGCACAGGTGCGGCGTTCTTACCGGCGGATGATCGAGGCAACGGTGCCGAAGATTGTGGTGCTGTCGTACAACGAGATAGACCCATCCGTGCAGTTGAGCAGCGAGGGCCAGGTCGAAGCCTAAGGATATCACTTGACAAAGTGGCGAATTCTGACAAGTTTCAGTATGATATGCTGTGGTGTATAGGGTAATCGGATCTGATGCGGCAAACGTTCCACAAATTCAGGGCACAGACGCTCGATCAGGCCTATTTGGCGATGCGCCGCAGTCTCGGGGATGAGGCCATTGTCATACGTACGGCAACGGTCCCTTACGGCGGGATCATGGGCCGGCTGCTCGGACAGACCATGGTCGAGCTGACGGCGTCCTCGACCGTGGATGAAGCCGCGGAGAATGCCTCCTCACGCCGGCTCAGCGCGATCGAGAAGAAGTACCTTGCCACTGGAAGGACCGCGGACAGTTACCAGCCCACTCTTTCGGCAGCGGCGCGTACGCCGCTGGGGAGTGATGAGCGCGTAAGTGACACAGTCGCGTTTTTTCAAAGACTCATCGTCGAGGCACAGCGCCGCGTGGGCATCACCGAGAAAGCAAACGCCCATAGCGACAGCGCACCGACCGGCCTCCCGACGCCACCGATGGAAGACGGCAACACGGCCCCTGCCGAGGTCCTCCCCTTCGACCCGCCCAAGCGCGACCCATTGCCTGAACCTTCCATGGATGAGATACGCCAAGACATTGGCGAGATGCGGGACATGTTAAACGTCCTCTCCGCGGAAGTGCCCGGCGTGGGGCTGCCGCAGGAGTTCGTGCAACACTACCAGATGCTCCTTAAGCACGGCGTCACGCGTGCGCGGGCCGCAAGCCTCGTGAAGACTGCGTCTGGGCGCGGCGACCTCCGGGCATTCCGCGATCCAAGGGTGTTTCTCGAGCGCTTGAAGATGGAAATCCGACGCTTGGTGACCGTTACCGGCGGGATCGCATTGAGCGCTGGAACACGCAAGGTAGTCGCACTTGTCGGCGCGACCGGCGTGGGCAAGACAACCAATCTGGCCAAGCTCGCTGCGCTGTATTCCGTGCAGGAGCGCGCGCGCGTAGGTGTGATTACCACGGACACCTACCGTGTGGCGGCGACGGACCAGCTCCAGGTATATACGAACATCATCGACATCGACATGAAGATCGTACATGATCGGGCAGCGATGAAGGCCGCTCTGCGGGACTATGACCGGCATGACCTCGTCCTAATCGATACCGCCGGGGGAAGCCCCTTCAATCGGGAGCAGATGACGGAGTTGCGCAGTCTGCTGGACGTCGCTCAGCCCCAGGAGGTGCATCTGTTGGTCAGCGCCAACACGGCCCTGGAGGACGTGCGCGACGTCGTGACGCATTTCTCCATTTTGAGTCCGACGGCCATATTGTTTACCAAGCTCGATGAAACCCAGCGCTACGGGCCGCTTTTCTGCCTTGCGGCGGAGGCCGGACTGCCGCTAAGCTACTTCAGTCTCGGGCAGAATGTGCCTGACGACATCATGCCGGCCAGCCCGGGGACTGTGGCGAAACTCGTAATAGAAGGTGGGGATAACAGTGGCGGAACAGGCTCAGAATCTACGTAATTTCATCCGGGAGGACCGGGGGCACGCGCGCGTCATCGCCGTAACCAGCGGCAAGGGCGGTGTCGGCAAGACCAGCACCAGCGTAAACCTCGCAATCTCGCTCGCCGAGAAAGGCAATCGAGTGGTCCTGCTCGACGCCGACCTTGGCCTGGCGAACGTGGAAGTGCTGCTGGGGCTGAACTCTATCTACAACCTGCAGCATGTCATTAGTGGCGAGAAATCCATGGCCCAGATCCTGGTGAAGGGGCCGGGAGGCATCGCCGTCGTACCCGGTACGTCGGGTCTATCGAAGCTGGCCGACCTGAACGCGAAGGCCCGCGATAACATTATGGCGGGTCTCAAGCAACTTCAAGAACAGGCGGACTTCATTGTGATTGACACGATGGCGGGCATCGGCCGGAGTGCTGTCGCATTCGTCGTCGCAGCGGACGAAGTAATCTTGATCTCGACACCGGAGCCCTCCTCGATCGTCGACGCATACGGCATGCTGAAGACGGCGTACCAGAAACGCGACGACGCCGTGGTCAGGCTGATTGTCAATATGGTGCTCAACAAGAAGCAGGCCGCGCTCGTATATTCGAAGTTGTCGAACGCGGCCCAGCAATACCTCGGGCGAAAACTGTCCTACCTCGGCATGATTCCCCGCGACCCCCACGTCTCACAGGCCGTCATGCAGAGCCACCCATTCTGCATCCGATACCCGTCGACTGCCGCAGCCAAGAGCGTCAAGGACATCGCCGGCCGCCTCGTCAGCCAGAAGCTCGCATCAGGACCGGGCACGGACAGTTTCCTGAGGCGTTTCGCGCAGACCATCGGGCTTCCCAGCAGCGCCTAGCGGCCCGGCTGGCTCTTCCTCGCAGGACGCCGCTTACGCGCGGAATGGCGCTTCGCCGATTCGAGCGTGTTTCTCAGCAGCATCGTGATCGTCATTGGCCCCACACCGCCGGGAACGGGACTGATCGCCCGGGCCTTCTTACTGACGTTCTTGAAATCCACATCCCCTACAAGTCGAAAACCCGATTTCTTCGTCTTGTCCGCCACGCGATTCGTACCCACGTCGATCACGACGACGCCTTTCTTCACCATTCGCGATTTCACGAATTCAGGCGACCCGATTGCGGCGATAAGAATGTCCGCTTCGCGCGTAATCTTCGCGAGATTCTTCGTCCGTGAATGGCAGACGGTCACGGTAGCGTTCGCCCCAGGGGCTTTCTGCATCAGGATCGCCGCCATGGGCTTGCCGACGATGTTCGAGCGCCCGAGGACCACGACGCGCTTGCCCGCGGGGTCGTAGCCGGAGCGGAGGAGCATCTCCTGGCACCCCTTGGGCGTGCAAGGAGAGAACGACTCCTCGCCGTTAAGGAGTTTCCCCACGTTGATCGGATGGAAACCGTCCACGTCCTTCTCGGGTGAAATCGCGTTCAGGACCTTTGCCTCGTTGATTTGCTTCGGAAGCGGAAGCTGAACGAGGATTCCGTGTACCTTTGTGTCCGCGTTGAGTTTGTCAATCAGGTTGAGCAGGCGCCGCTCGGAGCACGTCTTTGGCAGGTCGTAATCGAAGGAGACAAGCCCGAGCTCGGCGCAGGCCCGCTTCTTCATGCGCACGTACACCTGGCTGGGCGCATCTTCGCCGACCAAGACGACCGCAAGCCCCGGCACGATCTTGCGCCTCGCGAGCGCTTTGACCTCCTGCGCGATTTCAGCGCGGATTTCAGCCGCAATCTTCTTACCGTCGATGAGCTTTGCCATACTGTACTTCCCCTCTAGCTGTGAAGAGACAGAATAATAACGGAGCTAATCCGAGCGATCAAGGGCTTAACGTCTCGCACGGCCTGGTGTGGATGCCGCCCAAAGCGTAGTAGGGATTGCAGGTATGCGTCCTTCTTGCTAGAATGATCTATTCGTGGAGGGCAAGCCGATGGAAGAGAATATCGAAAGACGTATGGCTCAACTGGAGAATCGCGAAGAAAACTGGGTGATTCGGCGGGACGCCGCAGAGGAACTCGGGCGCACAGCCACAAAGTCCGTCGAGGCGCTTCGGGCGCACCTCGAGGAAGAAGACAGGGACGTGCGCGCCATGATCGTGAAGGCGCTCGGATGGGCGAAGGCTGGCCTCGAAGGGGTGGAGCCAGTGGCACAGGAACGGGCCTATACGCTCGAAGAGCTGGCGAAGTCCGTCGAAAAGCCGGGAAGCCGGGAAGCCTCACCGAAGGGCGACGGCTTCGAGATCTCGGTCACGCTGCGTGAGGGCCGGTCGCAAAAAGTGTTGGCTGAGCCCGCGAAATCGCAGGCTGAAAAAGACACCATCCGCATCTCCACCCGCTGCGGCCCGGCTTCGGACAAAGTATTCAGGTGGGCCTTACGGAACAATACCGGCCTGTCGCATTGCGCGCTCGCGATCTCAGATGAAGGCGGTGAGGAGATGCTGCTCATGGTGCACTCGTTCCTTGCCGACGCCGTGACCCCCGCGGAATTCAAATCTTCGGTAAAGGAGATCGCGTATTACGGCGATTGGGTCGAATCGAAACTGACGGATGGCGACGTCTTCTAATGGGCGGTGAATCCTTCGAGAATGCCGACCTCATTGGAGCGGACCTGCGCGGGCGGGACCTCTCGGGCCGGAATTTCTCCGGCGCGAACTTGACCCGCGCACGGCTGAGTGGCGCAAATCTGTCAGGGTCAAACTTTTCTGGTGCGAATTTGTATCAGTGCTTCCTCGATCACACGGACCTTCAAGGGGCGAGCTTCGAGAACGCCAACCTCGAATTCGCGGTCTTGGGCGCGTCAGACGTTTCGGGGGCCACCTTTACGGGGGCCAACATGAAACGCTGTAACCTCGTCGGGACGAAGGGGCACGGGGCGAACCTGAGCGGCGTCGACCTTTATTATTCGCGGCCCGGCAACGCGGATTTCGAAGGGGCGACCTTTGCCGGGGCAAACATCGAACGGGCGGTTTTCCGGCGGGCGAACTTGGCGGATGCTGACTTGAGCGATACCACCGGCGCCGCCAACTTCGAGAATGCGAATCTGGAAGGGGCCAAACGATGATCCTTGGACATTTCCGGCTAAACCCCATCGAGGTGAACTCGTTTATTTTCGCATGTCCCGATACGAAGGAAGCCGTGCTGGTGGATGTGGGCGAGTGGGACCCGCGACTGCGGCAATTCGTCGAGGACATGGGGCTGAGGCTCTCGACCATTTTCATTACGCATGATCACCACGACCACGTCGAGGGGCTTCCCGAGGCCGCCAAGCATTTCGGCGCTGCGGTCATCAGCGGCACGGAGCGACCCGGTGGCTATAAAGCGAACCGGGTCGTCGGCCACGGCGACGAAGTTTCGGTCGGCAAGATGACCGGGAAGGCGGTGGACACTTCGGGGCATACGCCGGTGGGCCTTAGTCTCATCTTCCCGGGGACGGTCTTCACGGGCGATGCGCTATTCGCAGGTTCCGTAGGAGGCACCTCATCGCCGGAGAACTATAAGCGGCAGATCGAAAACATCCGCAAGAACCTCTTTACGCTGCCCGGAGAGTACGAGGTGCACACGGGACACGGCCCCAGCACGACCATCGGCATCGAGCGGGAGTGCAATCCGTTCTTTGTCTAGAAGTCCGGCCAGAAAGGCACTTTCTGGCCGCGCCCCTAGTGGCCCTTGCGCTGTTGTGCCACCAGCTCTGCCTCGGTCGCCTCAGCTTCTTCGTATGACAGATCTTGTAAGACGAGCAATGGCGCGGTGCCGTATTCGATGAACGAGGAGCAGACCCTGCCGTAGGGCCACTTGCGCTGGCCCGAATGGCCATGCGCGCTTGAAACGACGAGGTCCGAAACTTCAGTCTGGGCCAACTCGCATAGGCTTGAAGCAACGTCTGTGCTGACGACTAAGCGTTTCTTGTACCCAGATGACAAGCGCGAGCCAATGCTCTCCAGGTACTCGTCCGTCACCTTGCGGTTGCGCTCGACAAGCCTGCTCTGCAACTCGCAGTCTTCCTCGGTCATCGGGCATCTGCACGCCATTTCGGGCTTGCTCACCGCATGGGCGAGCGTAAGCTCGGCCTCGTGAAACTCCGCCATCCGGATCGCCAGAGGCAAGACGCACTCCGCCCGCTGCGAACCGTCCAGCGGCACAAAGATGCGCCGGTACGTCGCCGCGCTCAGGTCGCTCGAAATTTCCCACCGGAACGCCCTCACGATGAGTAAAGACCCAAATGCACGCTGCACAACTTTGCGGACCACACCCCCAGAGGTCCAGTGCGTAAGACCGGCCTGGCCGTGCGTGCTTAGGACAATCAGATCTGTGTCGTTCGAACGCGAAGCCTCTACGATACTCTCCGCGGGCGGGCCTTCCATGATGGTCCACTCGGTGGTTAGACCCATATTCTCCAGTTTCCCCGCAACCCCCTGCAGATAGGTTTCGGCCTCGGCCCTCTTGGCATGCCATTCGACCGGGTCGACGGGATGATCGCCGGTGGAACCCTCACAGTCGACGGCGGACAAGAGCAGCACTTCAGAGCCAAAAGTCTGCGAGACAGCGACCACGTGTGGCAGCACACACTCGGCCAAAGAGGATCCGTCCAGAGGAACCAAGATGCGTTCAAACATTGCCCTCTCCATCCGTATTTCGCAGCCCAGATCACGAAAACCGCCTCAGGGCCCTCCCGAAGCGGCTCCGCCTCCAGCACAACAGCCTAACAAAGCCGCTGCCGGTCCTATTCCGGCCGGAGCTGGAGGAGCCAATTCAGTGAGTGCTTTCGGGGCAATCATACCAATGGGCCGCCGGCGTGCTCTCCAGTGAGACCCGATACCATCACCGTCATATGTCGAGAGCCCATGACTGGGCAGCAGCTGGCAGGAAGAAGAAACATGGCCACCGCACCATGCCCACACATATTGACTCACCACTATGAAACGGATAGGGTGACCGACTAATTCGGGGTACTGAACCTCAACGGAAAGAGTAGCGTTGAGGCCGGCAATCTGCACGAAGAGAGTGTGAGCGTATGAGTCAATTCAAAGTAGCTGGAATCGGCGAGGTCTTGTGGGATGTCTTTCCGGATGGCGAGAAGTTCGGCGGCGCACCGGGCAATTTCAGTTGCCATTGCCGCTCTCTAGGGGCCCACGCTTACGTCATCAGTTGCGTCGGAAACGATGCACGCGGCGAGATGGCGGCTGATTTTCTGAGCAACCAGGGCGTAGACGTGTCTGCGCTTGCCGTGAGTGATGACCATGAAACAGGGGTCGTGCTCGTTACACTGGATTCGGACGGCCGCCCCTCCTACGAAATCAAGGAGGACGTTGCCTGGGACCACCTTCCCAATGCCGGGGAGTTGAACTCAATCGCGCGCTCGTTGGATGCGGTCTGCTTTGGATCGCTCGCCCAGCGCAATCCCGCTTCGTGCGAAACCATAAGAAAGTTTCTAACAGCTACGCCATCTCAATGTCTGCGCGTTTTCGATGTCAATCTTCGCCAGCCTTTTTGCAGCGAGGGAGTTGTCCGCGAGTCACTGACGATGGCGAATGTGCTCAAGCTGAACGACGATGAGCTTCGCTTCGTCGCATCGATGTATCACCTGGAAGGTCCGGACGAGGTCATCGTCCAAGCACTGCTCGATGTGTGCGGCCTGAAGCTTGTGGCGCTTACGCGCGGCAGTAGGGAGTCGCTCATGGCCGCACCGGGAGCTATCAGCGACATTCCCGGCCTCAAGATAACAGTGGCCGATACCGTTGGCGCGGGCGATGCTTTCACCGCAGCAATGATAATCGGCTTCATGGATCATTGGTCGCTTCATGAAATCAACGAGCACGCTGGCCGCGTCGCGGCATTCGTGTGTTCGCAGGCCGGCGCCGTGCCGGATTTGCCGGAAGCGTTGCGTTCGCACACGGCCTCTGGAATGATATCGGGATTCCCCCACTTGTCAGATAACGCTTGAACGAACATCGTAAGGTTGAATCACGAGCAACAAACGTATCTTCTTTTGGGCATTGACTTCGGCACTCGCCGGCTTTCTATTTGGTTTCGATACGGCGGTCATTTCTGGGGCCGAACAGAAGATTCAATCGCTACGGGGATTGAACAGTAGAAGTGCATGGCCGTGTTCCATGTCGCGCGATGCCCTTCTATTCCTCGACGATGAACTGGAGCTCAGTCAGGTAGTTCTTGGGGTTCCCCTTGAACAGCATCCCTGGGCCTTTCAGGTATATTTCGCGGCAGGGCGGCTTCAGCCTGTATCCCTTCTCATTAAGGTAGGCGCCAATCGCTTCGTACGAGCGCCCTATTTCCTCGTAGGGGCCTCTGTGTAGCAGCGCGACGCATTTGCCTCCGGGCAACTCGCGAACCGATACGCCCTCAACATCCTTGCGCTTGCTTACGGGCATGCACGCTTCGAAGTCCGCGTCCTCGCGGGGGTGGTCATCGTCAAAGTAGAGGCAGAAGGGCTTCCCCGAGATAAAACGTCCCATGCTTTTCCCGATTTGCGCGAATCCTTTACCGCATTCGCTGTAGTGTCCCCTCATTCGGACACCCGCCATAAGGACTGTATCCACGACTTTCTCTTCGACTTCAAATCCTGCTTTTTGCATGACAATTCGTGCCTCCTTTTCCCTTGAGATTATGGTGTCGAGAGACGCCACAATACTGCGGTGATGCTTGATCCGGTCACGCAGCACGTTCTTCTGCTGTTCCAGGTACTCGAGGATGTCGGCTTCGTCATCGTAACGATCCAGAATCTCCCGTATCTCGTCGAGAGAGAATTCCATGTCACGAAGCTGAACGACAACGCGCGCCCTTTCGGCCGAGGCGTGGTCGTAGTAACGGTAGCCGGAGTCTTCGTCAATCGAGCAGGGCTCGAGCACGCCCTTCTCGTGGTAGAAGCGGAGCGTCTTGACGGACAGCCCCGAGATCCGCGCGAATTCACCGATGCTGAACAAGAACCCTCTCCTCTCTGTTCAGAGGCTGCTTTGAGCAACCACGCATAAGGAGATTACGGCCTCCAGTGGGGGGAGAGTCAAGGTCTTTTTCACGGCTGGGATTGACCTGGATTTCGTCTCTGGAACAGTCACCTCAAGATTCACCGATATCGCCCAATCATAGGAGCAGAGGAGGTTCTGAGCGTGGTGGCTCAGCACGACAAGAGATTCGATGCGTGAGCATGCATCTTTGGTGGCACATGCCAACCGCATCCGGTATACTCCACCGGATCCCATAAGCTGAAGGAGAAAACCATGCCAGACATCGCAAGAGTGCTGAGAGAAGAGATCCAGAGACTGGCGCGCAAAGAAAGCAAGGCCGCCGTCGCCAACCTGCGCAAAGACAATGCCATGCTCAAACGCGTCGCCGCCGACTTCAAGCGTCGCCTCGCGAAACTGGAAGGGGAGAACCGCCTGCTGCTTTCCGATGCGCAGAAACGCCGCAAGCAGAGCATGCAGGTGGTGGACGGGGACGTGGAGAGGGCCCGCATCACCGCAAAGATGGTCCGCGCCACACGCGACAAGCTCGGTCTATCGCAAGCGGACTTCGCCCAACTGATCGGAGTCAGCACCCAGACCGTGCTCCAATGGGAGCACAAAGAAGGGCGGCTGAGTTTCCGCGGAAACGCCAAGGCAGCGATTGTGGCGGCGAGAAGATTCAGCCGTAAAGAAGCGCAGCAGCAACTCGAGGCACTCCGGTAGAAGAAGACGGCAAAGCGCAAGCGAAGACGCTAGTTAACGCTGCAGCCGGGCTGTGGCGTGCACCTCGTCGTCGAACACGCAGCTTGAAATCCTCTTGAGCATGCGGAGCTCTCGACATAGATCGCCGAGAAGAGTTCTTGAGGATAGGCAATCGGTTCAAGGATAGACTTCCGCTCATGCCGTTTATCGCACGCCGCGTCTCAGCAAGGACCATCCTCGGAACGGTCAGTTCGCTCGACCGCGCCATTCAGGCAGGCATCCCCTTGGTCCGGGCCCTCACGCTCACCGCAGGTTCGACTAAGAACCGAAGCATGCGCCACGCGCTGCAGGGATTTGCCGACGCGTTGCGGCGCGGCCAGACCCTCGACAACGCCATCGGATCCTACCGCGCTTTTTGGGGCGATGAACTCACTGCGGCGCTCGGCGTGGGCGATGCCTCCGGAAAGCTCCAAGAAGTCCTGCCAATCATGGTGGACATCTACGAGCACCGCGTACGAACGCACAGGGCGGTCGCGCAGCAACTGCTTTACCCAGCCGCCATAATCGTTTGCGCCACCGTCGGCATCCCATACCTTAGGGGCTACCTTACGAGCCTCTACCTCACGAATGACAAAGACTACACGCTACACTTCATCATGGGCCTGCGCCAGGAGGCGGCCTTTCTCTTCGCGTGCTGGATGGCGTATACCATCATCGCGAGCATACGCCCGCTACGGCGAGGCGCCGGTTACCTGCTCTCATGGATTCCGCCGCTTAGCAGCCTCCTCCGCAGCTTCGCACTCGCCCGTTTCTTCGATGGCCTCGCCCTGCTCCTCACCGCCGGCCTTTCAAATGCCCGCGCCGTCGACCACGCGGTCCCCTTCGCAGCCAATCTGCGTGTCGAACGCCGCCTCGCGGCCCTCGCCGGGCCGCTCCAGCACGGCAGCACGCTCTACGCCGCTCTCAGCGCCACGGGCATCGTGCCCGTCGATGTACTGGGCCACATCAAGGTTACGGAGATTTCCGGAAACGTCGAACAGGGCCTCCATCACTGCGCCGTGCAACTCACCTCAGGCACCCGCCACGCAATCGAAGTCGCCGTCAGTCTCATCGAGGCGACAGCGATCCTCTTCATCGGTTTCCTGATCATCGGCGGCCTCATCCTGTCATAGACAGAGGTTTACCGTATGGAAGACCATCCCCGGGCCACAGATCGGCGTCAGACCCAATGAACACGGGGCTTGGTGTCAGCCTCTAGAACAAAGGCGAATACTACGGACGTTCGGGCCCGCTATGGCTCCACAGCGGCTTCGGCCATGGCCAGGACGTTCTCAGGCGGCACGTTTGGCAGTAGCGCCTCGTGGCTGGGACTGATGATGAGTCGCGGCCCGAGGAGTGTCTTGAGCCGGCGCACCTCCGTCTTTATGTCTTCTGGGCTGCCATGGACGAGCAATTGCTGCGTGTCGACGCCGCCCAGGAAGGAAATGCGCCCCTTGAAATCGCGTGCCAGGGTCTCAGCATCCATGTCGGCCGCCAGGGCCTGAAGGGGATGCAGACAGTCCACCTTGGCGTCAATAAGCTTCTCGATCACGCGGTGAATGGCGCCGCAGGAGTGAAGCAGCACCTGTTGTCCGTGGTCATGTCCCTGCTGTGTGAACTTCCTGAACCATGGCATGATGAACTCGTCAAATTGCTCAGGCGTGCAGATGAGGTCAATCTGCGTACCGAAGTCGTTCCCAAAGAAGAACCCGTCAGTCAGGGAAGCCGCCACGTTGTAGAACCGCTCGTTGGCCTCGTAGTAGAACCCGCACACGCGGTCGGTGGCGGCGTGGACGACTTCGGGGTGGGTGAACATCTTGGTGAGGTAGGCCTCCATGCCAAACAGGTCCATTAAGTTGTGGTAGAAGCAGGTCCAGAACCCGCTGGCGCGATAGTAATCGCCGGCGTTCTCCAGGGCCTCAAGACATGAGTCGAAGTTGAGGTAGTCGGGATTGGGCCAATCGAATGCCTCGACCTCCGCCACGTCCTCACACTCCGCGAAGGGCCCGGCCTGGCCGTGGGATTCCTTGTTCAGTCCTGCGTCGAACATCGCCTTGCCGTCGGGGTGCTGATAGGCCGATCGAAAGAACTGTGGGGAAATCCATCGAATATCGTCATTGAGATGCCGCCGCAGGGCCCTCCCTGAAGAGGTCCCGAAATACTCGTGGTAGATGGGCCACGTATCCGGGTGGGGGTTCCCGAGCCAGAACCCGCAACGGTCCGCGGGCTCTCCCCCAATGATGTTACGAATGCGCTCACGACTGGTCATGGACAAGAGCTCCCGGCGATGGCGCCAATGGTCACTTGACGCTGACTTCGAGACCTTCGCTATCGAAGATGATGTTCACGCTTGCGCGAAACTTTCCGGAATCGCGCACGAAGCCGAGGTAGTGTTTCAGGCGTTCGGCGAAGTTCACACTGTTATGCCCCATGACGACCGCGCCGCTCGCCATCCGGTCGTAGCAGGCCTCCAAGATGTCGAGGTAGATGCCTTTCCCGTGTTCATCCCCGCCGTCGGCATCGAGGTAGAGGACGTCTATGGGATGTTCGTAGTCGCGGACCACGTCGACAGCGTCCGCGGCAACAATACGCGCCACGCCGGTGGGGTCGATACGCCGGACGTTCCTCTCGGCGCGCTCGGCCTCCTCAGGCAGTATCTCGACACCGACCAAGTCTTCGGCTTGGTAACACGCGCCGGGACCCACGCCCGCACCGGCGTTGGAGATGAAGGTGTTACCGCAGAACACCCCCGCCGCTATCATGTGTTTGGGTTGTGTGATGGCATTCACCGCGTAGAGAAGGCGCTGCATTCGAGGTGTAATGGCGGACCATGGAATCTCGAAAAGCTCCGCCACGGCCTTCCGATGGGCAAGCAGTTTCTCGCCATCGTAATCAGTGTGAGGAATGATCCCCTCTTCATGAAGGAGGGTCAACGCGTCGTCTACCACGGCGACCTCCTTCTCCAGAGCTTCGATCTCCCGATGGGGGGCGCCATAATCCATACGGTACTCATCGCAATCTGGACTTTGATACGTGCGGGCCATGCTACCTCCTAGTCTCTCTTCATTCTACATCCGTGGC
>SDBV01001868.1_pt1 | contig 31577 bp, 21 predicted proteins | sample 2277081 | NCBI WGS metagenome assembly SDBV01 (sample SAMN10402039, study PRJNA504765) | marine sediment metagenome | isolation source: marine sediment core GS10_PC15, 223 cmbsf | place: Arctic Ocean: Southern Knipovich Ridge | collected 2010 | reverse complement strand
CCAGGTCTGGACCCTGTTTCGCGAAGGCGGCGAGGCCGTTCAACGCACGGACACCGCACAAGGCGTGAAATCCTTCGAGTGGTCGCCCGACGGCGCGAAGATCCTTCTGGTGATGCAAGACCCCAGGCCCGAGGAACTCGAAGCCAAAGCGGCTGAGGAGAAGGGGGAGCCCTACGAGGCGAAGACCCCGCCGCCCTGGGTGGTGACCCGCCAGCAGTTCAAGATGGACTACGTGGGCTACCTCGACAGCCGCCGCACGCATCTATACGTCTTCGACTTGAAAACCACAGCGATCAAACAGATCACCTCGGGCGACTTCGACGACTCCAATCCCGCGTGGTCGCCCGACGGCAGCCACGTCGCCTTCGTGAGCAACCGCACCGACTTTCCGGACGACAACTACAATACGGACATCTGGGTGGTTGCTGCCGACAACGACAACCTCGGCGCCAAGCTACGGCAGATCACCACCAATCCCGGCCCCGACGGGACGCCCAGCTGGAGCCGGGATGGCAGACAAATCGCGCACACCTCGAACATCGAGACCGCGGCCGCGCTCTACGGCACCCAACATCTCGCGGTTTCGTCGGTGGCGGGCGGCGAAACGAAACTCCTGACCCAACCACTCGACCGAATGATCTTTGCACCTCGGTTCTCCAAGCACGACGACTCGATCTACTTTCTGCTCGAGGACAGCGGCGAGCTGAACCTGGCGCGCATCTCCTCGTCTGGGGGCGCGGTCGAGCGCCTCGTCAGTGGCCCGCGCGCCGTCAGTGCGCTCGACCAGGGCCCATCGGGCGAGATCGCGATCCTGGTTTCCGAACCCCGCTTTCCCGCCGAAGTCTTCCTGTTTTCAGGTGGCGACATCGAGCGGCGATCCCACGTCAACGACGAGGTATTGGCTTCGCTCCGGCTCGGTTCGGTGGAAGAGATCCGATACGCGAGCCAAGACGGTACGGAGATCGAGGCCTTCGTCGTCAAACCGCCCGACTTTTCTTCCCGCCGCCGCTACCCGGGGATCTTGAGAATTCACGGCGGGCCCCAGAGCCAGTACGACTTCAGTTTTCACTTCGAGGCGCAGCTCTACGCTTCGAATGGCTACGTGGTCGTCATGCCGAACCCCCGGGGCTCGACGGGCTACGGCCAGGAATTCTGCATGGCAATCTGGCAGGCCTGGGGAGAGCCCGATTACGAGGATGTGATGGGTGGGGTGGATTACATCGTGGAGCAGCGCTGGGCGCATCCGGACAAACTCGCGGTGACCGGTTGGTCGTACGGCGGCATGCTGACCAACCACGTGATCACCAAGACCGAACGCTTCAAGGCCGCTGCCACGGGTGCGAGTTCTACGCTCTACGTGGTGAATTTCGGCCACGACCAGTACCAGCGCTGGTGGCGCTACGAGCTGGGTCTGCCCTGGGAGCCCGCGAGCCGACAGCTCTACGACAAGCTTTCTCCGTTCAATCGGGTCGAGAAGATCACGACGCCCACGCTGATTCTCGGCGGCAAGGAAGACTGGAACGTCCCGATCATCAATTCCGAGCAGCTCTTCCTCGCGCTCAAGCTGCTCGGCGTGCCGACGGAGCTGGTCGTATATCCGGATGAGTTCCACGGAATCGACACCCCTTCGCACGCCAAAGATCTTTACGAACGCTACCTGGTTTGGTTCGGCCGGTACCTCAAGGGAGATCAGGCCGCCAAGGCCCACTGAAGATTCCAGTCGCGGCTGCGGCGGCTTGATCGATGCCGCTGCAGGCGAAAAAAACGGAGGCGCCCCCCCATGAAGCGTTCCCTCGCGCTTTTCTCGCTTCTCATCTGCGCAATCGCACCCCGCGCGGCTCAGGCAAACGACGCCAGCGCCAGCAAGCAAAAAGCCGTCGCCAGCATCGACCGCCAGAGCGCCGAAATGACCGGACTTTCCGATCAGATCTGGGCCTTCGCGGAGACCGCGCTGCGCGAAACCCGCTCGGCCGCACTGCTCGCCGACCACGCGGAAGCCCAGGGCTTCGAGGTCGAACGCGGCGTCGCAGCAATGCCCACCGCGTTCATCGCCAGCTACGGAAAGGGCCGACCGATCATCGGCATCATGGGCGAATACGACGCGCTGCCGGGAATTTCACAGAAAGCCCAGACTGCGAAGGAAGCGCTCGAAAAAGGCGCGGCGGGGCACGGCTGCGGCCACAACCTCTTCGGACCAGCGAGTCTCGCCGCCGCGATCGCGATCAAGGAGTTGATTGCCGCGGGCGATCTCGAGGGCACGATCCGCTTCTACGGCACGCCCGCCGAGGAAGACATCGGCGGCAAGACCTACATGATTCGAGCGGGTCTGTTTGACGACGTCGACATCGCGCTCGCCTGGCATCCGGGCGACCAGGTTTCCGCCGACACCGATGGCAGCCAGGCGATGGTGAGTTTCGCGGTCGAATTCCACGGAAAGACGGCTCACGCCGCCGCCGACCCCTGGAACGCTCGCAGCGCGCTCGACGGCGTCGAACTCTTCACCCACGCCATCAATCTGATGCGCGAGCACGTGCGACCCACCGTCCGGATGCACTACGTGATCACAAATGGAGGCGACGTGCCGAACGTCGTGCCCGACTACGCAAGGGTCTGGTGCTGGGTTCGAGACAGCGAGCATACGGGTGTCGACGAACTCGTGAAAAGAGCGCGAGCTGCCGCCGAGGGAGCCGCGCTCGCAACCGAAACGGAGAGCACCTTCAGCGTCGAGTCGGGCAGCTACGGAATGCTCGTGAACCTCGAGGGAGCCAAGCTCATCCACGAGAACATGACTTGGCTCGGACCCGTGGAATTCACCGAACGGGAACAGGAATTCGCGCGTGAGATCCAACGAGAAACCGGCGTCGCACCCGTGGGATTGAAGAGGGATCTCGAACCTCTCAACCTGACCAGACGCGATCCCGACGGTGGCTCCACCGATGTGGCCGACGTGAGCTGGATGGTGCCCACACTTCATCTGTCGGTGACCACGGCCGCCCACGACGCTCCCTGGCACGCCTGGCCGGTGGTGGCGACCGGCGGTATGTCGATCGGCCACAAGGGAATGGTCTACGCCGCCAAGGCACTGGCCGCCACCATGGTGGATCTCTACGAGAACGCCGAGCAAAGAACAGCCATCGTGAAAGAATTCGAGGAACAGACCGAAGGCTTCAAATTCAAGTACTACATCCCGGAAGGACCACCCCCGGTACCCACGGACTGAGAGAGGTAGGATCATGCGAAAGATCGCCGCGGTTTGCGCCGCTGTGGCTGCGATCAGCACACCGAACGCCATCGCATCCGGCCCCACCCACGATCCCGACATCGCCGAGCCGGGCTCGGTGGAAGCGATTGCCGCGGCGACCACGGACCCAAAGTTTCTCAACCCGTGGGTGTCCTACGTTCCGGAGTCTTCGCACGTCCCCTCCCCCACCGACTTTCTCGGTCACATCGCCGGCGCTCCCGGTGAACTAAGCCGCACGACCGACGTATACGGCTACTTCCGAGCGCTCGCGGCGGCCTCACCACGTGTGGTGGTCGAAACCATCGGCAAAACCGAGGAGGGGCGCGACATCATCCTCGCGACGGTTGCCAGCGACGAGGCAATCCGCAATCTCTCGAGTTACCGCGACGCCACGGCGCGACTCGCCGACCCGAGAGACTGTGATGAACGCTGCATGGAGGATGCGCTCGAAGACGCGCGGCCGATCTACTACCTCAACGGAGGGCTGCATTCGACGGAGACCGGCAGCCCCGAAATGCTCATGGAACTCGCCTATCGGCTGGCGGTCTCCGAACAGCCGCTGATCCGCTCCATCCGCGAGCGCGTGATCGTCCTCATCAACCCGATTTCGGAGCCCGATGGTCGGGATCGAGCCGTCGACTGGTACTACCGGTACCTGAAGGGAAAGACCGACTACGACAATTTGCCGGAAACATCGCCCCCATTCTGGGGGCGCTACGTCTTTCACGACAACAACCGCGACTCGCACCAACGCGCGCTGGCACTGACGCGCGCCGTCCAGGACACGTTCTTCCGTTGGCACCCCCAGGTGATGCACGACCTCCACGAATCGATTCCGTTTCTGCTCGTGTGGACGGGTACGGGGCCCTACAACTTGAACATGGATCCGATTCTCGTCGGCGAGTGGCACCAGATGGCATTCAACGAAGTGCGCACGCTCTCCTCTCTCGGCATGCCCGGCGTCTGGACCTGGGCCTTCGGTGAAGGCTGGGGGCACATGTTCCTGGAATCGGTCGCGGTGAACCACAACGCGATCGGGCGCGGCTACGAGACCTTCGGCATTACGAGTGCGGATACGATGGACGTGCGACTGAACCTGGACTACGAGAAGTACGTCAACCTGCCCGTCACCCGGCGCACCTGGTATCGACCCTGGCCGCCACAACGAAATTTTCGTTGGTCGCTGCGCAACAACACGAACTACATGCAGACCGGCGTCCTCTCGATCCTCCACTACACATCGCTTCACGGAGAAGAACTGCTGCGGGATTTCTGGCGCAAGGGCAAGCGCGCCATCGATCTTGGAACCTCGACGCCCCCTTATGCATTTGCGATCCCTGAGGACCAGCGCGATCGCGGCCGGCTGTCCGCCATGATCAATCTGGTGCGCGAGCACGGCATCGAGGTTTCCAGAACGAGCAGCGCGTTCGAAGCCGAAGACCGGAATCTGCCAGCGGGCACATTTCTCGTGCGGTTGGATCAGCCCTACCGGGGCTTCGCGATCGACCTGCTGGCCCCGCAGCAGTACCCGGCCGACGAGGCGCTCTACAAACCGTACGACGACGTCTCGTGGGCGCTCCCCTACCACTTTGGGGTCGACACCGTTCGCGTAGACGATTCCGGCATTCGAAAACTGGCGACCACCCCGGTCACCGCGCCGGTCGCCTACCCCGGCCGCGTTTCGGGAAAGGGTCCCGTGTACCTGCTGCGCGACACCGGCCAAGAGGCGCTGTACGCCGCCCGACACCGTCTTGCGAAGTACAACGTAGAGGTCGCCGAGGAAGATTTTGAACAGGATGGTCGCGAATACCCGCGTGGATCTTGGATCATCCGCAGCGGACGCGGCTTGAAGAGTGAGTTGGAGGCCGTGGCCGCTGAGCTCGAGCTCGATTTCGAATCGGCTCAGCGCCCACCCGATGTGCCGACGCACGCCATCGATCTGCCGCGCCTTGCTGTCATGCACACCTGGAACGACACCCAGTCAGCGGGTTGGGTGCGCATGCTCTTCGACCAGTCGCAGATCCGCTACGAGCTCATCAACGACGATGACATCAAGAAGGGCCGATTGAACCGGCGTTTCGACGTCATCCTCTACCCGAATACCTCCAATTCACTGAAGAGCGCAATCCAGGGCATCGACCCGAAGCACGGCCCGATGCCCTACACGCGCACGCGCGAATACCCGAGCCACGGAACACCCGATTCGTCGCCTGACATCACCGGCGGCCTGACGTTTCGCGGCCTCGCGAATCTGCAGGAGTTCGTAGAGCGCGGCGGTGTGCTCGTCACCCTGGGCGGCGCAAGCAACGTCGTGATCGAGGCCGGCTTTGCGCGCGGCGTGCGCGCGGCTTCCACCCAAGAACTCCACACGCCGGGAGTCGAAATTCGCGCTCGTTTCTCGCGACCGGACCACCCGATCGCGTACGGTTATCCCGAGATCACCTCCGTGTTCCGGCAGGACCTCAACCTGCACCAGACACGCGAAGCCGACCTCGGCTGGGTGGTGCTGCAGTGGGGAACCGAACCGCTCGCCTACTACGATGAAAAATCAATTGATGACGGGCCTTGGGGAGTCGGCGATGAAACGAAACACGCCGCTCGGGAGAACGAGTCGGAATCGCCAACCGGGGCGCAGGGCGAACCGGACTCCACGTCCGGGCGGGCCAAAGAACAAACGCTCGTGGTCTCCGGTGGCATGAAGGGAGCAAGCGAACTCGAGGGACGCCCAGCGATACTCGACATTCCGGTGGGGCGCGGCCGCATCGTCGCCTTTGGATTCGACCCGATTCATCGCACCCTCGCGCGCTCCGACTTCCGGCTGGTCTGGAATACACTGCTCAACTGGAACGATTTGCCGGATTCAGCTGCCAATCCGCCCAGGGTTTCCAAGGCGCCATCACCCATTACTTCTGGAGACTGAATGCGCTTTCGAGTGACGCTGTTGGGCTTCTTGTGCTTCGCGCTGTGGGGCTGCTCTCCAGAAGAGATCGTGGAAGCCTCGGCTCCGATCTACGAGATTGACCTACAAGAGGCCTGGATCCCGCTGCCCGATGGCGTGCGGCTCGCCGCGGATCTCTTCGTTCCGAAAGGAGGAGCAAAGGACGAGCGCTTCCCGGTCCTGCTCGAGTATCTGCCGTACCGCAAGGCCGAGTCTCGCAGCCGAAACTACGCGCTCTACTCCTACTTCGTGCGGCGCGGTTACATCGTCGCACGCGTCGACATGCGCGGTACCGGAAACAGCGAGGGCCGCTTGATCGCCTACGAATACACCGATCAGGAAAACGACGACGGCGAGGTCGTCATCGATTGGCTTTCAAAGCAGCCCTTCTCCAATGGCAACGTGGGCATGTTCGGCATCTCCTGGGGGGGCTTCAATTCGATCCATCTCGCAATGCGCAACCCCCCCGCCCTCAAGGCGATCATCGCCGTGTGTGCCACCGATGACCTCTACCAGGACGACGTTCATTTCATGGATGGCATCATCCACGTGGATTCGTGGGAGATGAGCCAGGACCTCGACAATGCGCGCCCGGGAGCGCCGGACTACGTAATCGACGAAGAATACTTCCAGAACCGGTTCGACACCCAGCCCTGGATGATGACCTACAAGCGAATGCAGCGATACGGTCCGTTCTGGCAGCGGACTACGCTCAAAGAGCGCTACGACTCGATCCGCGTCCCCACCTTCGCAATCGGAGGTTGGTACGACGGCTACCGCGACAGCCTGCCGCGCATGCTCGAGCAACTCGAGGCGCCCGTGAAGGCGATGATCGGACCCTGGTCTCATTACCTTCCGCACAACGCGAGCCCAAAGCCGCAGATGGAGTGGCGCCACGAAGCCGTGCGCTGGTACGACTACTGGCTCAAGGGGCGCAACACCGGGATCCTCGACGAGCCGCGCTTCGCGGTGTTCATCCGGCGCTGGCACCCCCCGGGACCCACCCTCGAAGAGGTCGACGGACGGTGGCGCTGGGAAGAGGGCTGGCCGATCGAGCGCATCCGCGAGCGGACCCTCTACCCGCAGCCGAACCACGACCTCGCCAAGAACACCCCGAAGGCCAGCAGCCACCTGCTGCGCTACGTCGCATCGACGGGCGTCGAAGCCGGTGGCCCCGTGATGTGGTGGGGGGATGCGGCCCACGACCAGCGGCCGACGGATGCCTTCAGCCTGGTTTACGACAGCGAGCCCCTCGACGAGGAACTCGAAATTCTGGGCTTGCCGCGCGCGATCCTACAGGTTTCCGCAAGCGCGCCCCACGCGAACTGGTTCGTGCGCTTGTCGGACGTTGCCCCCGATGGAACGGTCACGCAGGTCGCGGGCGCCGGATTCAACGGAACGCACCGAGAGTCCGCGGAGAATCCCAAAGAACTCGAACCCGGCGAGGTGTTCGAACTCGAAATCGAGATGCACTTCACATCCTGGGTGTTCCCAAAAGGCCATCGGATGCGATTCGCGGTCAACAACGCCCAGTGGCCGATGCTCTGGCCGACCCCCTACCCGATGACCACCACCCTGCAGTTGGGTGGAAAGAACGCAACCAAGCTCGTAATTCCGGTCGTGCCGCCAGGCGAGTGGCCGGCGCCGAACTTCCGGCCCCCGGAAAAGGATCCACGACTTCCGGGTTTCGAGACCCTCGACGCGGGTAACGTGTCGGGATATGGCGAGATCTCCTCGATCGACCGCAACCCCCAGACCGGAACGACCACGGTAAAAGCCACCAACGCGAGCGGCTCCCGCTTTCCGTGGGGTACGGAACGCTTCGAAGAGACGATTGTGCACCAAACGAGCGACGATCACCCCGAGGCGACCTCCGTGCTCGGCACGTATCGAACAACGATCGAACTCGACGACCGCACGCTCAGCTGGGAATCGGAAATGTCGTTTCGCAGCGACCTGAAAAATTTCTACTACGAGTACACCCGTCGCCTCTTGAAAGACGGCGCACTCGTTCGCGAAAAACACTGGGAAGATACGATCCCTCGGGATCATCAGTAGGAGACAAGCCCATGACGAGATTCCCGAAGGACCCCAAGCAGGAAACAGTGAACGCGATGAAGCGAACTTCTCAGCATTTTAGATCAGCTCGGTTGGACACGGGCGCTTTGGTGATTGGAATGGCGTTCATGATGAGCCTATCCGGTTGCACGACCGTTCCGAGGACACCCTCTAGCGCGGTCGATGCGCTGTTCGCCGAGGCCACATCGGGTGCGACACCGGGCGCGGCGATCATCGTCATCCAGGATGGAAAGGTGCTGCAAAAGAGCGCCTACGGGATGGCCGATATCGAGCGCGGCCTGCCGTTCGAGACCGATACATCAACCCGCCTGGCGTCGGTATCCAAGCAGTTCACCGCCATGGCGATCATGATCCTCGAGGAGGAAGGCCGGCTCGATTACGACGACCCGATCACGCGCTTTCTCCCCGAGCTCTCGCGTTTCGGCGACGGGATCACGATCCGCAACCTGTTGAATCACACCGGAGGCTTGCCCGATTACTACGACGTGATGGTCGAAGTCACAGGTGTGAAAAGACCGCTCACACGGCACGCTCTCGACACCTACGCTGCGTGGGGCGAGCCGCTGTTTGCGCCGGGAGAGCGCTACGAGTACAGCAATCCGGGCTACGAGTTGCTGGCCCTGATCGTCGAGAGGGCGTCCGGCGAGGTGTTCGGAGATTTTGTCGAAGAGCGCATCTTTGCTGAGCTGGGGATGACGAACTCGGTCGTCCTCGACGACCGACATCCGGAGCTCGCAAAGCGAGCCTACGGATATCAGATCGATGGGGACGGTTTCGCGCTCAACGACGACAACCCCCTCAACTACATCGTTGGATCCGGGGGTGTCTACTCGACCGTGGAGGATCTGTATCGCTGGGATCAAGAGCTCTACCGCGAAAACCTCGTGAGCAAGACGACGCTCGCGAAGGCCTTCAGCCCCACCCGGCTGAACAGCGGTGAAGACTTCCCATACGGGTTCGGTTGGAGTTTCGACGAACACCTCGGGCGCCGGCGCATCGCACACGGCGGCAGCTGGGTGGGCTTTCGGACCTACATCGGACGCTATGTCGACGACCACTTCAGCGTCATCGTCGTGACCAACCTCGCGGAGGCGAAACCCGAGGGCATCGCCGACACCATCGCGGCAATTTATCTCACCGAGCGCGACGGTCCCAATCGCCCGGCCTCCACGGTCGTCGTCAACGCGAAAGTCCTGGATGGAACCGGCGCTTCAGCACGATCGAACACTGTACGATTCGTCGGTGATCGCATTGTCGAAGTCGGAGACTTTGAGCCCACATCCCGCGATGCGGTCGTCGATGCGGGCGGCCTGGTTCTCGCCCCCGGATTCATCGACACCCACAGTCACGCGGACTCCGACCTCTTCGAGCACCCCGATGCCCTGGCCGCCGTCAGCCAGGGGATCACGACTGTTGTGGTCGGGCAGGACGGCGGCTCGGAGTTCCCGTTGGGCGATTTCTTCGACCGCCTCGAAGCGGAGAAGGTCGCGATCAACGTCGCCTCCTACGCGGGCTTCGGGTCGATCCGCCTCGAAGTCATGGGCGAGGATTTTCGACGGCCGGCGACTCCCGAAGAAATCGAGCAGATGCGCGCGCTGCTGCGCGAGGAGATGCTCGCGGGTGCGCGCGGTCTCGCAACGGGCCTGGAATACGATCCGGGCATCTACTCCTCCCGCGAAGAAGTGGTCGCATTGGCGAGCGAAGCCGCAGCGTTCGGGGGGCGCTATATCAGCCACGTCCGCAGCGAGGACCGCTGGTTCTGGGACGCGATCGACGAGATCATCGAGATCGGTCGCGAAACCGAAATGCCGGTCCAGGTCTCACACATCAAGCTCGCGCTGCGTCGTGAGCTCGGCAAAGCCAATCGCCTGATCGGGATCCTCGATCAGGCGCGCGCTTCCGGCGTCGACATCAGCGCAGACATCTATCCCTACCCGTACTGGGAGTCGACCCTCACCGTGATGTTTCCCGACCGCGACTTCGAAAATCGCGAAACCGCGGAGTTCGCGCTCTCGCAGATCACCACGCCCGAGGGCGCACACCTCGGCGTCTATAAGCCCAACCCCGGGTACGCGGGTAAGACATTGCGAGAGATCTCGGACATGCGCGGCACCGACCCCGCAACGACGTTGATGGACCTGATCCGCGAGGCCCAAGAGTACGAGGAGAAGACCGGGGAGGCAGACGTCGAAAGCGTGATCGCCACGAGCATGGACGAGGCCGACATCGAGCGTCTGATGAACTGGCCCCACACCAACCTCTGCACGGACGGCTCACTCGTGGCCTCTCACCCGCGCGGCTTCGGCTCCTATCCGCGGTTTTTCGGGCGCTACGTGCGCGAGCGCCAGATCATGGATCTCGCAACGGCCGTGCACAAATCGAGCGGGCTGGCAGCTGCGCACATGGGTTTTTACGATCGTGGGGTGATCCGGCCCGGCATGAAGGCCGACCTGGTTCTCTTCGATCCGGATCGCGTGCTCGACCAGGCGACGCCCGAATCGCCCGAAGCGCTCTCCATCGGAATCGAGCGGGTCTGGGTCAACGGCGAGGCCGTCTTCGAAAACGGCAAAACCACTGGCAAACACCCGGGCCAGGTCATCCGCTGGTAGACGACAACTCGAGACGAAGGCGACGATGTTCAAGAATGGCTGACGCAAGCCTCGATGGCCGATCTGGCGGAAGGCGAGACGGGCCGAGCGCGAGTGGGCGGCTCAGCGACCGTCCAACGAGAATTCGAGTGCAGTCAATTCGGACATCACGATCTGCTCCGCTTGCCCGGCCTGGAGATTTTCGACACAGGGCTTCTCATCCATCAGGGTCTCGATCTGCTCACGAAGCTCCGGGGTGACCGAACGAAATTGGAGCGCCACCGAGTCACCGTCGTCGCGAAGCACCGCAGCCTCTAGCGCGATCGGCTCGGCGCCGAGGTTGCTGTGAAGCGCGATGCGAACCTCGGACCCAACGGCGATGTCCGGAAGCCCGACGATCCGCATACCCTCGACGGATAACTCCACGCCCATCGCACTATACGACTCGGCGGCATCCCGCCCAGGGGCGGTTTCGACGGGGTGCAGATACGGGCGGCGCGGATGGCGGCGGCGATCGGCATTCCTCGCGAACTCGTCCCAATCAGGAATGCCGGTTCCATCGATGTAGACGTCCGGCTCGCGCTCGGGAACCGCCGCAAGGGGGGTCACGCGCGTTCCGATCCGGTCGCCGCGGATGATCGCCTCGAGTTGCGCGCGCACCTTGGATTCGAGGTCTCCTATCTGCATCACGACCACGTCCTTGCCGCCGCGTTGCGATTCCGATCGCATGACCTTCCCGGAAATCTCGAGCTCGATACCACCGAGCGAACCGGGGATCTTGACCGAAAGCGGCGCGCCCTTCTCGAGCACCCGCCCGCATTCGAATCGGCAACACTGGTTCGAAAGTTCGAGCAGCTTCGCGTGGATCTGCTCAGCACCGGATAGCTTTACGTCGACCCGGCAATCCATCGGAAGACGGTTCGCGCTGCGCCGGTCGGTTCCCCGGTAGAGAATCTGCTGCAGCAGCAGACAGAGCGCTTCGTCCCCCGTCGCCACCTGAACGAGATAGTGGACCCCTCGCTCCCGCAACCGATCCCGCAGCGGGAAGAAATCCTCACCGTGTACGCAGAGCCAGACCGGCCCATCGGTTTCCGACGCCGGATTTTCGGGCGCGGGCATCTTCAGCGCCTTTGCCCCCGTGGTGACCAGCAGCTCGCGAGGCTGCGGCGGCGCGTCATCCGGCCCGCCCGACCAGCGCACACAATCGACGCCGAGCCGAGTCACGAGCGTCTGGACCCGCGCGAGTTCGTCTTCTTCGCCCAACACGAGAACCGAAGGCGCCTTCGACATACTCGCCGTTTCGGCCGCTTCGTCGACGCCCTGAAGCCGGCCGCGCAGCCCGCTCAGCGCGATCTCTCCCTGCGGGGATCAATTCCCAGCGCGGGCCAGCGTTGCGCGCCTACCCGGCCCCCGCAGTGAGGGCGCTGGGATCGCTGTGTCTAAAAACCCACAGGGGCCGAGCCTCGGGCGCGTCCGAGCGAGTCACCCCTTCGCCGAGTCGTTCTTACCCTCGACCCGCTTTGGTGCGAATCGCTGCGCCCGCCAGGTTCTTTCCGAGTTCCCAGATTGCGCCGCCCACGTTCTCGGTGTCGGCCACCGTCGCCTCGACGGCGCTCACGATCCAGCGGCGGTCCTCCTCACCGATACACAGCGGGGGCAGGAACTTGATGGCTGCGAGATTGTGGCCGGCCGTCTGAGACAGGATGTGATGTCGCTTGAACAGCGGCACCGTAACGAGCTGGGAGAACAACCCCTTCTGGGCCGCGTCGAGCAATTTCCAGGCAGCTTTGTGCTTGAGGCGATCGGGCGGCGCGAACTCGATCGCCTGCATCATGCCCAGGCCGCGCACGTCTTTCACAAAGGAATAGCGTCCGACCAACGCCCGCAGATCGTCGAGAATCGCCTCACCGAGCTTCGCCGCGTTGTCGACCAGCCCATCGTCCTTCAGCACCTCGAGCGTCGCGATCCCCGCGGCCATCGCTAAGTTGTTCTTCGCAAAGGTCGACCCGTGGATCGGCGCGCGCACCATGTTGCTGAAGAGCGCATCGAACGTCTTCTTGCGCAGCGCCACCGCACCGACCGGCGCAAATCCACCGGAGAGCGCCTTCGCGCAGAGCACCATGTCGGGCTCGACGCCCCAATGCTCGAAGGCCCACATGCGCCCGGTGCGTCCGAGCCCCGACTGGATCTCGTCCACAACAAAGAGGGCCCCGTGCTTGCGGCACAGGAGGGCCGCCTCAGGCAGATACTCACTCGACGGAATGTTCACGCCGTGTCCCTGGATGGGCTCGACGATAAATGCCGCGATCTCGTGCTCCGCAAGCACGCGTTCGAGGGCCGAGAGGTCATCGAAAGGAATGCGGTGCGCCTCGGGCAGCAGGGGGCCAAAACCTTCGCGGAAGATGTCGTCGCCGTTGATCGAGAGCGCGCCGAGTGAGAGCCCGTGGAAGCCACGGTCGCAGTAGACGAGACCTGGGCGCCGCGTCGCATAGCGCGCGAACTTGATGGCGGACTCCACCGCCTCGGTCCCCGAGTTGCAGAAGAAGGCCTTGTCGAGGCTGTCGGGCAGCGTTGCGAGCAGCCGCTCCGCCAGAACTCCGGCCAGGACCGACACGTCCATCTGCACCATGCCCGCGAGGTCGGCGTCCAGCACGTCCCGCAGCGCCTGAACCACGCTGGGATGGTTGCGGCCCACCCCGAACACGCCGTAACCCGAAAGCAGATCCAGGTAGCGCGTACCCTCGTCGTCGTAGAGATAGGGACCCTCGGCGCGGACGTAGTTGCGGTCGAAGCCGATGGTCCGCAGCACGTTGACGAGCTGCGTGTTGAGGTACCGCTCGTGGAGCTCGAATTGCTGGCCGGACCGCTGCTCGAGAAGGTCGCGGATACGCGTTTTCATGCTGTGACGTGTCCTCGCGCACGAACGGGAAAATTTGCCTCTCCCCGCCTGCATCTACGTTCCCCGTCGACCAGAGCCGGAGCGGATGGAGCGGACGTCCTGCAAAGTGGCTGGGCTCGCGATTCGCGGCGCCGCGCCATACGGTAGCCGAACATCTCACGGTCCATCCCCGCTTTCCAGCCAATTCCCCTCCTCGAACGCCAGACGCTCCGAGAGGCCCTGGCGCCGCCAGAGGGGCTGCGGCGGCTGGCCGTGCCGGTCAAGCGCCGCGACACGGTGTGCGTCGCCTTCGAGCGCGGGTAAGATCGGCCCGTGCAGCTGGATGTGACCAGTCTCGAGCGCTTGGTACCCGACGAACTGCGGCCCGGCGACGTCACCGGCGAGGAAGCCCTGCGCATCTCGCTCGAGCGCTACGGCTTCGCGGCGCGGTACGCCCGTCCGGGTCGGCTCCTGGACGTCGCGTGCGGGGCGGGCTACGGCACGCGCTTTCTCACGGACCGCGCGGAGCGGCTGACGGCCGCGCTGGGCGTGGATCTCTGCGAAGACGCCGTGACCTATGCGAATCAGCGCTACGCGAACGACCGCACCGGCTTCCTCGCCTGCGACGCCATGCGGTTCGAGGACGCGGAGGGCTTCGACACGATCGTCTCGATCGAGACGATCGAGCACCTGCCGGACCCCGAGGGCTTCGTCGAGCGCCTGGTCGGCCTGCTGCGGCCGGGGGGGCACCTGGTGGGGTCGGTCCCGATCACGCCTTCGGTCGACGCGAACCCGCACCACCTGCACGACTTCAGCGGCCGCTCCTTCCGCCGCCTGGTCGGGCGCCACGGACTCGAGGTGCTCGACGACCTGATCCAGGACCAGCCCTTCGGGCTGCGCGCCGTGCTGACGCGCAGCGAGCTACGACTCGAGAGCCTGCGCCGGAACCTGCCGGCCTGGTATTTGCGCCACCCGGGCGCGCTGCTGCGCCGGCTGGTTTCGACGCTCCGGCACGGATTCGTCAACCGCTACCTCACGGTCGCCTGGCGACTGCCCGGATGAACCACTCGGAGCAACCGGCGGAGCGCGCGATCCTGATCATTCCGGCCTACAACGAGGCGGGGACCCTTCGCGACGTGCTCGAGCGGGTGATGGAGGCCGATTCGGGCTGCGAGCTGGTCGTGGTGGACGACGGCTCGCAGGACGACACGGGGGACATCGCGGCGCGAGCCGGTGCCACTGTTTTGCGTCACCCTTTCAACCTCGGTTACGGGGCGGCGCTCCAGACCGGCTACAAGTACGCGCTGGAGCGCGATGCAACGCTCGTCGTGCAGATGGACGCGGACGGACAGCACGACCCGGCGCAGATCCGCGAGCTCGCCGCCGGCATCCGCAGCGGCGACTACGACCTCGTGGTCGGCTCGCGCTTCCTGGAAACGAACGACTATCGGATGGGCCTGCTCCGCAGCATCGGGCGCAAGGTGTTCAGCGCGCTCGCCCGGCTGGCCGATCTGCGTGTGAGTGATCCCACGTCCGGCTTCCAGGGCATGAACCGGCGGGTGCTCGACCTCTACGCGCGCGACTTCTTCCCCACCGACTACCCGGACGTGGACGTGCTGCTCACCGCCTTCCGCCACGGCCTGCGGGTGGGCGAGCACCCGGTTCGAATGGCGGAGTCCTCGCGCGCCTCGACGCTGCACGGCGGCCTGCGCTCGGTCTACTACGTCTACAAGATGCTGCTCTCCACCTTCAGTGCCACGGCGCGCCCGGCGCGCGACATCGCGACCCAGGAGGCCGACCGACCATGAACGAGACACTCTCTCCCGAACAGCTCCGTGAGATGTTTCTCGCCGCCGCCGATCCCGGCAGCGCGAGGCTGCTCGCGCTCACCTGCAGCCTGCTGCTCGTCTCGGCGGTGCTGTGGCTCGTCTACCGGCGCCGACTGCGCGAGGAGTACACGCCGATCTGGATGGGCGTCGCGCTGGCCTTGGTACTGGTGAGTGTGCGTCTGGACTGGCTCGCCGCGCTGACGCGGATCAGCGGCGCGTGGACGCCGAGCTCGCTGATCTTCTTCCTCGGCGAGATCTTCCTCGTCGTGATCTGCCTCAACTACGCGGTGCGCCTCTCGCGCACCGGGGTGGAGATCAAGAACCTGGCACAGGAGGTCGCGCTTCTGCGCGCGCGGCTCGAACGGCTGGATTCGGGGGAGCGGCTGGCGGGCTGAGCGCGGCCACTCGCTTCGATTCTCGAACGGGATCCATCGATCCCTCGATTTCTCTGCTGCAAAAGGGGCCCGGCGAATGTGGAAACCCTGGTTTCTGGTGGCGGCTGGCGCGCTGCTCTACGCCAACAGCCTTTCCGCACCGTTCGTCTTCGACGATCTCGACTGGATCCGTCACGACCGCGTGGGTGCACTCTGGCCCCCGGCCGCCGCACTGGGCGACGGCAGCCGCCCCATCCTGATGCTCTCGCTGGCGCTCAACTACGCGGCGGGCAAGATGGACCCCACCGGCTATCACGTCGTCAACCTGTGCGTGCACCTGCTCGCGGCGCTCACCCTCTACGGCATCGCGCGACGCAGCTTCAGGAGCCGCGCCCTGCCCGGTCGCTATGCGAACTCGGCAGATGCACTGGGGTTCGCGGTGGCGCTGCTCTGGATCGCGCATCCGCTGGCGACCCAGGCCGTGACCTACGTGATCCAGCGCGCCGAGTCGCTGATGGCGCTCTTCTACCTGCTGACCCTCTACTGCGCGATCCGCAGCGACGCGAGCGAGCGCCGCGCGGCGTGGAGCCTCGCGGCGATCTGCTGCTGCGCGCTCGGCATGCAAACCAAGGAGGTAATGGTCACCGCACCCCTGGTCGTGCTGCTCTACGACCGCACGTTCCTCGCGGGATCTTTCGTCGCGGCGTTGCGCTCGAGAGCAGCGCTCTACGCCGGACTCGCCGCGACGTGGCTGCTGCTCGCGCTGCACTTCGAATCGAGCGCCCTGACGGGAGGTGCGGCCTGGGCCGGATTCGACCTGCCCGAACTCAGCGCGCTGGAATACGCGCGCTCGCAGCCGGGCGTCATCCTCCACTACTTGCGGCTTTGCTTCTGGCCGCATCCGTTGGTGCTCGACTACGGATGGCCCGTGGCCCACGAGTTCGGTGCAATTCTGGCCTCGACCGCGCTGCTCACGGCGGTCGGCCTGGCGACCCTGTGGGCGCTCTGGCGCGTACCGCCGCTGGGATTTGTCGGCGCCTGCTTCTTTCTCGTGCTGGCGCCGACCTCGAGCGCGATGCCGATCGTCGACCTCGCCTTCGAGCACCGGATGTATCTCCCGCTCGCCGCGGTGCTGGTGGCCAGCGTCGTGGCGGTGGATGCCGCGCTCGCGCGCGCGTCAGCGCCGGCGTGGCTCGGCGGCGCACTGCTCATCGCGATCGCCGCGCCGCTCTCCACGGCGACACTGTTGCGCAACCGGGATTATCGCAGCGCGGAGGCGATCTGGCGGACGGTCGTGGACGGGGCACCCGGCAATCCTCGCGGCCAGATGAATCTCGGCGTGGCACTCGCCAAACTGGATCGCAACGAGGAGGCACTGGTGTTCCTGAACGCGGCGGCCGCGCTCGACCCGGACAACCCCGAGGCGCACGGCAATCTCGCCGTGTCGCTGATCGCCCTCGGCCAGATCGACGCGGCGGAAGCGCAGCTGCGCCGGGCGCTCGAGATTCTCCCCAGCTACGTGGACGCGCACCGCAACTACGGTCAGTTGCTGCAGCAGCGCGGCGAACTCGAGGCGTCCTTCGACCACGTTCGGGCGGCGGTTCGGTACGGCCCGAACGATGCCATCGCGCACTTGAACCTGGCCAACGTGCTGCTGCGCATCGGCCGACGCGACGAAGCCCTGCACCACTTCCGCGAGGCGACGCGGCTCGACCCCTACACCCCGAAACCGCTGGCCGGTGCCGCCTGGATCCTCGCGAGCCACCCGGACCCGAGCACCCGCAACCCGGTCGAGGCGGTGCGCCTCGCAGAGCGGGCTGTGAAGCTGTCGAGCCAGGTGGATCCCGTGATCTTGTCGGCCCTGGCGACGGCCTACGCTGCGGCGGGCGACCGCGACCGCGCCATCGCTGTTACAGAGCGGGCCTTGCAGCGCGCCACGGAGCTGGGCACGACGCGTGGCGCGCAGCAGATTCGCGACCAACTCGAGCGCTACCGGGCTGATGCGGCGCGCGCAGCGTCTCCCTGACGCCGCGCTGCGGATCCAATCGCGGGCCGCTCGATGACTTGCGCTGCCGCTATTTGGACAAGCCGGCCAGCTCCTGCAGCAGGTGCCAGTTGCGCAGGCGCTCGGCCTGCGTGGCCAGAAGCAGCTCGGAGGGCTCACCGTCGGCGGAGAACTGGCGGCGGAAGCGCCCCTCCGTGCGGGCGAAATCGGTGAAGGTGTACGGCTTGCCCGTCTTGCGATCCGTGGGCCAGTCCTCGGTCATAGCCGGGTTGCCGCGCAGCGACAGCCGCTCGCGCATGCTTTCGCCCTTGCGCGGATCGTGCACGAAGAGCGGGAAGGCCCGGCTCTGCACCGCGCGCCGGCTCTGCTCGATGGCCATGTCGTCGGCGACTCCGTGCTCGGGCTGACAGGTGGTGAAGACGTTCACCAGCGCCGGGCCCGAAAATGCATTGGCCTCGCGAATCGCCCGTTGGAAGTGATTCACGTAAGCCGTGGACGTCTGGGCCACATACACCTCGGGATGCATGAAGGCGATGTTGGAGAGCTCCTTGCGGTTTTCAATCTTGCCGGGCTGCACCCGTCCATACGGCGACATCTTGGCTTCTTGAGCGGTGAAGGAGGCGGTGCTGGCCTGGCCGCCGGTGTTCGAGTAGACCTGGGTATCGAGGACCAATACCTTGATGTCCATGCCCGAGCAGAGCATGCGGCTCAAGGACTGGAAGCCGATGTCGTACATGGCGCCGTCGCCGCCCAGTACCCACAGGCGCTTGCGCTGCCAGCACTGCTGATCCCAGCGCGCTCGCACACCCATCGCCACGGCCGGGGCGTTCTCGAACAGCGAATTGCTCCAGGTCACCAGGTAGGGGTTGTAGGGGTAGGTGGATCCATACACCGTGTTGCAGCCCGTGGCGGCGATGATACCGATCTCCTCGCGCGTGTATTCGTCACCCGTGGCCGCGAGCATCATGCGAATCGCCGTCGCCTCGCCGCAGCCCGCGCACGAGCCGGCGCCACCCACGTAGAGCAGGTTGCGATCTTCCTTGAGCATCAGGTCGACGGGAAGCTTGCGGGCCAGAAACCGCTCCGGAGTTTTGGGTAGATCCTGAATCAGGCGGTGTCGGTCGCGGAGGGTCTCGATCAACTCGTCGCTCTTCTCGACCATCTCGAGGGCGGCGTGATCGCCACACGCCACGACGCACTCGCCGCAACCCTTGCACTTGGTGGGGTCGACGTGGATGCCGAACATTCCACCGCGCTCGCCCTTCTTCTCCACCACATCGAAGAACTTGGTGGTGCGCACCCACTGGGAATCGAAGTCCGCGCGCTCTTCGTCGGTGACGATCGCCGCGGATGCGCTCGCGAGCGCGTCTGGCTCCGCGATGCGGCCGAGGATCGCCGTATCAGGGCAGACGGTCACGCATTCCATGCAGGCCACGCACTGCTCCGCGATGAATCGCGGCAGAGCCGGCGCCACGTGGGAAAAGTCGCGGAACACGCCCGTGCCGGGCGGAATCAGCGAGCGAGCGATGCCGGTGTCGGCTGGCAACACGGCGCCTTCGCCCTGGCCGTAGGCGCCGATCACCTGCTCGTTAAATTCCCCCACGAAGCGATCCAGATCGATCTCAAAATCGAGAAACGAGAAGTGCGCGCCGTGGGATTCCAGCGCCGCCCCGGGCTCCTTGACCAGCGGCCATTCCACCCGACTCGCGGGCCGATCGGGGATCTCGTCGATCGCGGCAGAATCGTCCTGGTCGTCCTTGCTCATTTCGCCTCCGCCCGGATGTCGTTGATGCCCGCGCGGGTCAGGTCGGTGAGTGACAGAATGCCCACCGGTTGGTTGCGCTGGCCCTCGCTCTCCACCACCACCAGACGATGCACCGAATGGCTCAACATCCGATCGGTCGCGGCGATCAGCGGTTCATCCGGCCAGGTCACCAGCACCTCGCGGGTCATCAGGTGATAGGGGAACACCTCGGGCAGCTGGCTGCGTTCGGGCGCAGACGCAAAGGCTCGCGCCAGATCGGTGGTGGAAAGAATGCCCTCCATCTGCTTGTTCTCGTCGAGCACCACGATCGCGGAAACGCGGGCCTTGCGCATGGTCTCGACGACGCCGCTCAACGGGTCGTTCGGTCGGCAGGCGATCACCCCGTGGTGCATCACGTCGCTCACGGTGAGATCGGCGTGCTTCTTCTGGAAGGCCTCCTCCGCCGAGGCAATCAGCTCCTGCGGCAGCTCGTGCACCTCCTGGAAGCCCCGTTCGACGCAACGCAGGTTCTCGGCGATCACTTGCTCCGAAACGCGCGGGAAGTAGTGTCGCAGGGCCACCTCCACACGAGCGAACAGCGCGTCATCGTCTCCGAGCTGTTCTCTGAAAGGCGCGCAGCGCAGGAACACCCCCAGCAGCACGATGCCCTGCATGCGCGTTTCCAGATCTGGGCGGCTGGCTTCTTCGAGGGCGATGCGCGCGGCGTCGAGGTAGAACATCTTGGCACCGACGGCCTGCAGTCGCCGCTGGATCATCGGCGGAACGCGCTGCCAGAGCTTCTCCGGATCGGTTCCCGGCCACTGCACGAACACCGTCCCGCCGTCGCTGAGCCCGTTGAAGACCGCCTCCATCTGCAAGGCGTTGATGTCGTTGATGGGAAGGAATTCCGCCTGCTCCATTTCGCTGTGAATGCGAATCGGCGCGGATGCCAGCGTGAGATAGTAGGTGGTGGGAAGCCCCTTCTTCTCCGAGCCGTACTTGGGATAGGCCTGCACGTATACGTCAAACAGCTCCTGCGCAACCGTGGCGATCGCTTTGTTGGTGGTCACCGAGCCAAATCCACCGATCGAGTGCCCGCGCATGCTGAACGAACCCGGCACGCGCACATCTGGCTCTGGCTGCACCGCGAGCGCGCTCGGATGGTCGATATTGAGCGAGAAGTAGTCGTGCCGGCCCTCGCGCAGCCTCTCGAAGACCGCGATCAGGTCGGACGGGCGCACATCTCGGCTGCCCAGGCCACCGGAGCCGGAGGCGATGCCGGGGATGCGATGGATCGTGGGATAACCGGCGCGTCCGCTGAGCGCGTCGGCAAAGGCCGCCTTGATCTCGCCAGTGAGCGGATTGTTCTCCGCGGGAGGCAGGTCCAGCCGCTCGATGATCGCCACGCCCTGGACGTTCTTGAGCAGGTCCACCAGCTGCGGGCCCGGGAAGGGGCGAAACGCCGTCGGGTGCACCACGCCCACGCGCCAGTCGCGGGTCTCCCGCAGATGGTCCACCACCACCTCCGCGGTCTCCGCCGTGCTGCCCAACGCCACGATGGCGTACTCCGCGTCGTCCATGCGGTAGCCATCCACCAGCCCGTAGCGCCGTCCGGTCAGCGCAGAAAACTCCTGCATCGACGCTTCCAGCGCCTCCACCAGGCGTTCGTAGTAGTAACGCTGGGCGATCTTGCCGCGCATGTAGGCGTCCTGGTTCTGCACCACGCCAGACATGATGCCGCGAGCAGGGTCGAAGATGGTCTGCACCCGCGCGCCGGGAGGGCCGATGTACTGCTTCATCAGTTCCGGCTCGGGCAGTCGGCAGGTCTCCAGGGTATGGGTGGTGAGGAAGCCGTCCTGCACGTTGAAGAAGGGAATTTCGGTCGCTTCCGCGCAGCGACGGGCGATCAGACACAGATCGCCCGATTCCTGCGCGTTGCGCGCAAACAGCATGCCCCAGCCGGTATCGGCCACCCCCATGATGTCGTCGTGGCCGGCGTGCACGTTGAGCGCCTGGCTGGTGAGCGCGCGCGCTCCGATGTTGAACACCGCGGGCTGGCGCTTGCCGCTGATGACGTAGAGCACCTCCTTCATCAGTATCAGGCCCTGGCCGGAGGTGAAGTTGCTGACGCGACCTCCAGCGAGAACGAAGCCTTCCGCCGCGGAAGCGGAGGAATGCTCAGATTCGGATTCCAGAAAGATCAGCGCGTCGCCCCACAAATTGCGCGCGCCGTTGGCCACGGCGCGCGCGAATTGCGCGCCCATGTTGGTCGAGGGCGTGATCGGGTAGGCACACGCGCCCTGGCTGATCTGCGTCTCCACCCAGGCCACCGCGCCGGTACCGTCAGTGGCGGTGAGGCGACCTGGGAAGGGCGCCTTCACCTCGACATCTCGTCTGGCTACGGTCATGCTAGATCCCCGCGCGTCGGTTGACGGAAGGCAGCGCTAAACGTTTGGCGGCAGATGCTGCAAATTCGGCACCAATCATCGCACCGAGAAAAACGCTTGCTTCCCAGACGCTTCGAAGCAGCGGTTCGGGAGCTTGAGAAAATCTGCCGCTAAAAGATAGGACAAACCGCCCCGGCGCGTGAGAGATCTTCTCGACGCCCGAGCGGTTTCGCCCTCACGCCCGGAGATTTCATCCCCTGCGAGCGAAAGCCCGGCTCGCGTTCGTAGCCCGGCCGGACGGGAAGGCAATCCGCAAACCCCCGCAGCCGCTCCAGTGGACCCAGGACGTCGAGCGTGCGCGGCGATGGGCGGTTCGATCTCGCGGGGAGCGGGATGCTTCCCGTGAATGGGCTCTATCGAGCGCGCGAAATGCTTGGCGCCGAGCGTCGACGCGCGAGCGATGCGAGCAGCATCGCTCCTGCGAGCAACTGGTAGGCTGCCGCGGGCTCGGGCACCGGAATGCCACGCGTGTACCAGCTGCCGCCCGGGCCGATATAGTTCGTCCCCGCACCCCAGATGACGTGGGTGACGTCATCGCCATCGATCGCGATCTCGAAGTAATCGCCGTACACGAAATCGTATCCCGCCGGGCCCTTGTAGGGCGCGCCCGCGCCTAGATCCGACAGCAGCTCCGATTCGCTCCAGCTGGCACCGCCATCCAGCGTGGTGACCATCCAGGTGTTCCAGGCTGCCATGTTACCCTCGCGATCGTCCTGCCAGACGACGCGAAATTCACCCGGAACCGTGCGCGACGCCACCATCGCGGGGAATGCATTGCTGACGCCGGCGATCCCGCTCGAGATCTCCGTGCGGCCGCTCCAGACGACGCCGTCCGATGAGGTACGCGCCCACAATCTATGTGGTTGGCCATCAACATCGCCTGCGTTGTAGGAAATCATGACCAGCCCGTTCACGTCGATTGCGAGGCCGATCTCAGGTCCCAAGAAGTTGAAGTAGCAGCCGCCGACCGATGAGCAATCCGCCGACTCGGCCGAAGCGTCGAGCAGGGTCGTCGTCCAGCTCGCCCCGCCGTCGGCCGATCGCAAGACGTTGATGTAGGTCAGGCCGGTGTAGCCGCTCGAGTAGTCGGCGGCTGCGAAGTAGAGGTCGCCGTTGGGGGCGACAGCGCCCGCGGAGGTAAACCACTGCCGCCCGTTGCTGGTGACCTGCACCTCCGGGTCGAAATTCGCTCCACCGTCGTGGGAGGCCACCACGTAAATATCACCCCGGTTGTAGCTGACGTAGACGTCCTGGCCATCGGGCGAGACCACCAGCGTCGGGCGATCACCCCAGGTCTGGTTCAGGGGCCCGGGTCCTATGACGTCGATCGGAGGATCATCCCAGGTGACACCGTGGTCGAACGAGCGCTTCAGCAGTAAGTCCCACCTTACGTCATCAACGATTCCAAGCGTGTAGACCGTGCCATCGTCCGACACCTCGACCAACGGGTCACCGGAGTCGGGCTCGAACAGCTGGTCGGCCTCCCAGGTGGCGCCGCCGTCCACCGAGCGTCGAAAGATGATTTCGGACGGACTGGTCGTGAATCGCGTGGTCATCTGGTAGACATACGGCGCGCCCGGATCCGCTGCGATCGCCGGCTCCCAGTCATCGCCACCGCCCCAGACGCGCTCTGAATCAAAGCCGCTCGTCGCCAATGAGGCATAGGGGGTCAGCTGTACGTAGGTCTGCGAGGCGTAGGAGAGGCCGCTCGACTGCTTCCTCCTCTTTTCTCCCGGGCCGTCGCGCTTGCCCTCCCGCGAAACCGATTCTCGCTGCTCCGCACCGCTCCCCACCGTCTGCTTGTCGCCTTGATGAGCACAGTTCACGGCGACAAGCGCCGCGCACCCCGTTAGCAAAAATGAGCGCAAGTGATCTCGGTATAACATTTTTTGGGTCACTCCTCGCGAAGCGGATCGGCGAGCGCCGAGCTGGACTTCCACGCGTAAGTAACGCACGAATACGCCTCTCATGTCAACTTTCTTGACCGTCCGGCCAGTCGACAGAATCCACGAGAACCTCACCTGCATGCGCAGCACCGTTGAAGACGGATAAAAAGGAGGACGCTCCGGGCATTGACGACTCGTGGCGAGCGATCCACGGCATGCCGTAGCGGTCGCCTGGCCTGCTAGCTTACCGGCCCGAGACGGTTCGAATCCGTTGCAAATCCGAGGGTGACATGGCCGAGCGCAGGGTCTCTGAGTTGTCCTTCAACCGCTATTGGATCGATCTCGAGACGCGCAGCGTGCGCAGCGAGACCGTTGCCTGCAAAGACGTCGAGGACCTGCTCGGCGGCATTGGCCGGGGCTTCAAGCTTCTCGAAGTCCACCGAACCGACGATCCGTACAGCCCGAATGCCGCCCTCGTCATGAATCTCGGTGTGCTCTCCGGCACGTCGCTCATGACCGGGCTTCGCACCTACTTCCACGCCTACTCGCCCCTCAAACGCTCGAGTAGCGGCCTCCCCTCCGCGATGTGGAGCGCCGGAAGCGGAAAGTTCGGCACCAAGCTTCGCTTCCTTGAGATTGACGAGGTGATCTTCACGGGGCGCTGCGCGGAACCCACCACGCTGCACATCACACGCTCACAGACAAGCGGCGAGGCCGCATTCGCCTTCGTGGATGCGACGGCCCTCGTCGGCCAGACCACCAACGCGAAGATCCAGGCCCTGTATCGCAAGTACCCGGATGCGCACTTCGCTGTGATCGGACCTGCAGGCGAAAACTACGCGGCCGTTCTGTACGCCGCCATCGCCTTGTCGACGGAGAATCAGCTGAAGAGCGGCGACGCGAAGGCGCGCTACTGCGGACGCGGCGGCATGGGCGGCGTGATGGGCTCGAAGAACCTGCTGGCGATCGTCGCCGACGCGCCGGACCAGAAGCTCGAGCCGCGAGCCGCGGCCCTGAAGAGGATCAACGCCGTCGTGGCTACCGGCGACGGCAGCCGGCGCTTCCGCGAGGCGAAGACCGGCGGAATGGGCGGAACCTGGGCGAACGCCGAAGCCCTAAACCCCTCCCACGCCATGCCCGAGTACAATTTCATGCCGACGGGTACCGATGTCTCGGTGCCTCTCTACCGCAGCAATCTGGAGTCCAGCGAGCGCTTCGCGATCAAGGCGGAAGCCTGCTTTCGCTGCGGGATTCGCTGCCACAAGAACCTCTACGAAAAAGATGGCGGTGCATTCCGCGCCAAATTCGACTACGAGCCGTTGGTCCTTCTCTCGTCGAATATCGGAATCTTCGACGTCGACGCGATCTGCGAGCTCGTGGAGTACACGGATCAGCTCGGACTCGACGCCATCTCGTGCGGGGTCACCCTCGCCTACGCGATGGAGTTCAACCGCCGCAACGCCGATTCAGGTACCAGCATCGCCGGCGGGCTCGCGTACGGCGATGCCGCAGCGGCGCGCCAGGCGATCGAAGCCATTGGCAACGGAAAACTCCCGCAGTTGGGCCGAGGCGTGCTGCGGCTGTCCGAAGAATTCGGCCAGACCGATTATGCGATGCACAGCAAGGGAATGGAGTTTCCCGCCTACCTCCCCCAGACCAACCCGGGCTATCCGTGGGCGCTGGCGGGTGGGCACATGTCGATGCGAACCTACCTGGTGCTACTAAACGAACGCGAGACCGGTATCGACTACTGGGTAGACACCATCACCAGCCCAGAACGCGGGTTGAGCATCCTGCGAGACGATCTCATCGGGATCTGCAAGTTCAGCGGACTCTCCAACGCCGACGTTTCAGAGGCGGTCGCCAAAGCGACGGGTGTCGACGTCTCGGGCGAAGACCTTCGGGACGCAGTGCTCCGCACGTTCTTGCGCGGCTATCGGCTCGAGAGGTTGCAGGGCTTCTCCAATGGCGACTACTGGCTACCGGCCAGCGTGCTCGAAAAGTCGGACACCATCGAGCTTCCGTACTTCAACACTCCGGAGTTCTTCGCGGAGCTTCAGGAGAAGGTGCTCGAGAAATTCGACGCGCTCGTCGAGGCTAACCTCCCGAGACTGCCGTAAAGAGCCGAAGCTCGCCGCCGGCAGAAACTCTGGCCTCCGCCACGTCGCGGGCGCGCAGCACCACGTCGTTCTGGATCAACACGAGATGGGGCGCCAAGGCCCCCGAAGCGTCGAGCACCCGCGAACCCAGCTCGGGAAACTGCACCGCCAGGCCGGCGAGCAACTCAGAGACCGTCTCGCCTTCGAGCTCGACGAAGTCCGCACCGCCGCAATAGGCGCGCAGCTGCTTGGGGATGTGGAGAACCGGCATCGCGTAGAATGCTAGCGGCTCTGGCTGCGAGGCTCTTGCGAAGAAATTTGGCGCCGAACTCGCGATGCAACTTCGCCGCTGACGTTGTAGGCTGCCTGCCGTGACGACACCTACCGAACCCACGCATGTCATCGGCATCTGTGGCGGGGCTGTCGCCGGCTCAGAAGCCGCGCGGTTGTTCGCCGAACGCGGAGCCCTCGCCATCGTCTTCGAACAGAACGCCCGCCCCTACGGCAAGATCGAAGACGGCCTGCCCCGCTGGCACGTCAAGCTGCGCGAGAAAGAGTACGCGCGCATCGACGAGAACCTGGACACCACCGGGGTGCTGTTCGTCCCGCGGACACGCCTGGGAAAGGATCTTCCGTTCTCCGAACTGACGGAGGAGATGGGGCTGACCGCCGTGATCCTGGCCACCGGCGCGTGGCGCGATCGGCCGCTGGCGGTCGAGGGCATCGATCGATTCGTCGGCCGCGGGCTGATCTACCAGAATCCTCTCGTCTACTGGTTCAATCACTATCCCGATCCCGACTTTGCGGGGCCCCAGCTGGACGTGCCCGATGGTGCCGTCGTGGTGGGCGGAGGGCTGGCCTCCATCGACGTGGTGAAGTTGCTCAACATCGAAGTCTTTTGTCGGGCGCTGCGCGAGCGCGGCGTCGAGGTCGACGCGGTGACGATGGAGCACGCGGGTATCGCGGAGACGCTCGACGCACACGGGCTCAGCGCCGAGGAACTGGGCGTCAAGGGCTGCACGCTCTATTACCGGCGGCGGATGCGGGACATGCCGCTGGCGTCCGTCAAAGACCCGACGCCGGCCCAACTCGAAAAGCTCGAGGCCACGCGCGCCCGCATCATGGAAAAGGTGATGCGCAAGTATCTCGTTCGCGTGGAGGAGTGCTGCGTTCCGATCGCGCCGATCGAGGATGGCGGCAGACTCGCGGGCCTGGTCTTTCGGAGGACCGCCGTCGAAGCTGGCCGCCTGCGCGAGGTGGAGGGGTCCGACTTCGAGGCGCGGGCGCCACTGGTGGTGAGTTCCATCGGAAGCCTGCCGCAGTTGATTGAAGGAGCCCCGGCCGAAGGCGATCTATACCCGTTCGACTCGACGGAGCGAGGTGTGCTGCGCGGCGTGGACGGCGTCTTCGGGCTCGGCAACGTGCTCACCGGCAAGGGCAACATCCGCGACAGCCGCGCCAATGCCAGCGTCGTGGCCGAGCGCATCATCGAGAATTTGCTCGGCGTCCCCGACACACCCAACGCCATCGACGACATGTCCGACGCCCTCCACGATGAATTCCGCGCTCGGGCCGAGCCGCTCGTCGAGCGGGCCCTGGCGGGCGCGAAGTTGTCGCCCAAACAGATCGCACCGATTCTGGAACGCGTGAAGCGCCGCTGGAACGAGGTCGGCTACACGGGCGACTACCGCGCTTGGATCGAGACGCAGCGCCCGGCTTCGTGACCGCGGTGTTGCGTCGACCGGTTGAGCTGGCACAGGATTCTGTTAAATAGCCAGCTAGTCCCGAGGGGGGACATCAGCCCCGCTCTCCCGCCACGCTTGCGATTCGCGCAACAACCTCGCCAACGCGCGCCCAACCATCATTGGCCAGCGCCCGGCCATGATTCAACAATCGCATCTGGTATTCGAGTACCGAAGCATGAGCCTCCTTCACCCCCCTCACCGCTTCCAACAATTCATCAGCACCTGCCGCATCCACAAAGCCACGTCGAATCAATAGCGGCGCGGAATCAGGTGGATGAATACCGCGCAGCTTCCATGTGCGAAGATCGGTTTGGCAGGGAATCACCGGTCGACCGGCCATCATGCTGAACAACACACCGTGAAAGCTGTCCGATAGATTGATCGCCGACCGCCCGGGCTCGCGAAGGTATTCCGGCCACCCAGACATGGAAGTCTGAACATGACAACCAGCATCCACAAGACGCGATTGGAGCAAGTCCGGCAATTGGCGTGTCGTGCTGTAAACGTGGACGCGCTCACCCGCAAATTCCCTTTGAAAGTTTGAAACAAATTGAAGCACCGCGTCGTGGTCGACGTGACCAATCGGCGACACACGCAAATTCAAACCCAGGTCAAATTCAGGGTCGCCAGCCACCGGATACGTCTCACCGAGTGCGGCATCACCAGAGAGAATCACACGTTCCTCAGATAGCCCGCAAGACAGCAGAAATTCATGACTCACGGTGTCGCGGACCAACACAAGTTCGCAACCGGAAAACACATCCGCAATGAGGCGGCGATCCGCGCTGTCCTCAATCGGCCCGACACTCTGGTGCATCACAACGACCGGGACACCCAACTCCAGCGCCACCGCAGCGGTCACCAGCGCCCGCGGATTGTTGAACCCTTCCGTGAACTTGCCGCCCGGCGCAACGAACACAACGTCATGCGTCGCCAGTTCGCGCCGGAGCAGCGCCAGCGTTTTTGGCGACTTCGATTCAACCGCTGCAACAAGTTTCTCGCGCGTTTCAACGCCATCGACGCCCACCTCAAGCGGCGCATGCACGTGCCGCACCTCGATCCCCGCCGCGCAAAACGCCGCTTCGAGACTGGTCCGGTAGACCACCGTCAATCGCCCGCCGAATCCGATCAGTCGCCGCGCCGCCGCCAGGCAGATCGCCTCGTCACCCGGCGACGCGTTGCCCACTTCTGTCATCACCGCGCCAAACGCGCCGCGCGCCCGCAATGGCGTTGATCCGGATTGCATCAACTCATTCTGATCCATGAAAGTCAAAACCGATCACCCACTACAGGGGGCAACTGCTGCAGGTATTCCAGCAGCCGCGTGTCCCGCACCAGTTCGCGATTGTCACCCGTATCCGCCACAAGCATTCGGTCCGCATACCGATCCCTCAAACGCCCCGCCTGATACTCCTCGTACAAGCGCCGCCAGGTGATCCCCACCCCGCGTGGCAAAGCCTGATTACGTGCGTACGCCGCACCACCCTTGATGATCTTGTTCTCAAACTGCCGAAACGTGCGCAACGGAAAGTGCAGTATCTCAATCAATCCGTCATCGGCCACTCCCTGAGCCGCCATACCGCGCACGTTGTGATTCCCCTGAACCACCACAACCTCCGACCCTGCGCGATGACACACCTTTGTCGGAAGCCGCATCCCCACATCATTGAACGATTCCAACTCGCGCATGAGCATGCTCCGGTAAAACTCGTCCGATTCATCCGATGACGCCGGAAAGTTGTACCGCCGCGCCTTCACACGACCAACCGTCGCCGGAACGGTCTCAAGCGTCGACTTCAATGATCCGGACACCGGCCACCAGAACTCGTCCGCATCGTTGTTGATCACCCAGTCAGCACCAAAACGGGTTGCCGCCATCCGCGCCATCCGCGTCACCCATTTCGCCTGGGAATAGTCGTCGCCCGTCTCCTCAATCAGATGCAGCACCCCCGTGCCCGCGTAATCTCGAAGAATCTCCGGCGTCCGATCCCGGGACAGATTGTCGCTTGCAATGATGAAATCCACGCCCTGCGCCAGGTGATACTCAATGTTCGCGCGAAGGATATCCTGCTCGTCGCGAACCAGCAGTGTCATGATGAGCCGCATGCGCGCAAATCTCCAGGCGAAACGGATGCCAGGAATGTAAGGTGATGCCCAAACAAAGGCAATGCAATGTCAAAGTGACTGACGACACACCCGGTCCACCCGCCTCAACAGAGTTGGTATTCGATGGTCGCCATGCATACCGCCACCGAGATTTTCGGCCCGAACGGGGTCAGTACCCGCGGCAGTAATGCACAGCGGTTGATCACTGTCGCCACGACGAATCTCGACCGCCCCCGCGCCGGCGAACGGGCGCTTGGCGACGCCAATCACGGCGGTATTGCGTTGACCGGTTGAGCCGGCAAGGCATTCCGTTGAGTAGCACGAAAGCGTGGAGAAAGACCCCCACACTGGGCAGGGTCTTAACAAGCCTGCCAACGACCTTTCCCGAGGATGTTCCAGCGATGATGTTTATCATTTGATCGCATTAACTGCAGTGCAGGCGCAAGCCTAATGCACCGAAATAAATGCCTGCAAATGAAATAAATGATGCGCCGATTGATAGCGGAAAGATTCACCGACTGGACAGGATAGTCGAGCCTGGCATCCCGTTTGATTACAGGCCGCCTGCGGGTTGGCTTTTAAATAGCTGGCACAGGCAGGCACATCGTAGGCACCTGGCTTAAAGGCATTCACCGGGCAGGTATGCAGACAGGGTTGATCGATACATTTCTCACAGGGAGATTCGATTTTCTGTTGAGTCTGCCCCTTTATATTAGCCGAATCCATTATCAAGCCGAATCGATAAGCATGCCACAAACCGTACTGTGGATGAATCAATAAACCTAATGGTGAAGACGATATCGCCTCGGCCCGCATAGCCCATTGTTGAAATGGATGCCAGGGTGGCCCGCTAAATGGAAATACAGCCAACGCATCGAAGTCTGTAGCAATTTCATCTGCGATCCGCTGGCTCCAGCGGTCGAGCGGGTGTGGCTCGCCATCAGCATACTCGGGCGATCGGGAAAACACTGGCCAAAATGATGACCCCACGTTGCCCACCAACACCAGGGTCGCAGATTCGGCAATGACTGTTGTTTTGAACTGTTGTTGAATATCCGCCAATTCTTGCTGACCCAGACTGAATGCTCCACGAGAGTGAAGACCAGTGCTCTCAAGCCGCTGCTGTAGATCATCATAGGTCATGACGGCTGTCCCGTATGCCAGTCACAGGCTGCACCGATTGCGGTGGCGACAATCACCGACTCCAGAAACAACTCACCATCGACTGGATCTTTAACATGCTTGTCATCGTGACTGAGCCTGACTGTGGGGTTTCTGGCCCCGGCATCCACTGCCATCTCCTCTGCTTCAGCGATTACCAATGCCTCGGCATACTCTATGACATCCAGCAGGGTGCCAAAACTTTTTGGTTGATCATTTTTAAAAACACAGAAAGTACCAAACTGGGGCTGAGTCACGGTTACCTGTGAACGCTGCACGATACTACCCATCACTGCACCATAGGCGTTGGCAACATCGGCGTGCTCGGGTAATTGTCGATAAGCATCATATGGGTATGGCGTCTGCGGGCAACAGCGTAAATTCGCGAGAACGCGAAGGTTGGTGCCTCCCGGTCTCATCGGACATCCTCGAGTTGGACGATCAACGATCCCCAACG